>ERZ795054.951-NODE-951-length-30523-cov-5.343016_pt1 | contig 30523 bp, 31 predicted proteins | sample MGYA00375138_ERZ795054 | MGnify/ENA primary metagenome ERZ795054 (study PRJEB30183, sample SAMN05720215) | anaerobic digester metagenome | isolation source: active sludge of municipal wastewater-treating anaerobic digesters | place: USA | collected 2014-12-23 ... | reverse complement strand
TCCCCGGCTCGATCAGGGGAAGGACCTCGGCTATCCTGTCCTCGGACCGGGCGTCCACCACGACGACGCGCTCCACCTTCTCGCCCTTGATGTCCTTGATCCCCGGAAAATCGAGACGGTCGGCGTACAGGTTCATCAGGTTGCGCGCCGCGGGCTGCATGAGGTGGCTTCGCAGGGGAACGTGGTCCGGGAAGAGGTACTGCGCCAGCACCAGGGAGCCTATGCAGTCCAAGTCCATGTTGGAATGCCCTACGATGATCTTCATGTATCCGATATACTAATGCCGGGCATCCCGGTTTAAAAGGGCCGGAAGGAAGGAAATCCATGAATCAGGCGATCATCGGAGGTACCGGCGTCTACAAGCTCTTCGACGACAAGGAGAGCGTCACGGTGGATACGAGGTACGGCTCCGCGGACGTGGACCTCGTGACGATCGACGGATTCCGGTTCGCCTTCCTGCCCCGGCACGGTCGGGGCCACTCGGTCCCTCCGCACAGGATCAACTATCGAGCGAACATCCAGGCCTTGAAGGACCTGGGAATCCGGTTCATCTACGCGACCGCCGCCGTGGGCTCCTGTTCCGAACGATTCGCCCCCGGGGACGTGGTCGTCCTCCGGGACTTCCTGGACTTCACGAAAGGCAGGCCCTCCACCTTCTTCGAGGACGGCACGGAGGTCCGACACGTGCCCATGGGGGAACCCTACTGCCGGAAGCTGACGGAGGCCTTCGAGGAGACCGCCCGGGACCACCGTCTTTGGATCAAGGGTTCCGCGGTCTACGTGTGCACCGAGGGGCCCCGCTTCGAGACCGCCGCGGAGATCCGCATGTACGCCCGGATGGGCGGCGAGGTGGTCGGGATGACCAGCGTGCCGGAGGTCGTCCTGGCCCGGGAGGCGGGGATCTGCTACGCCTCCGTGGGGATCGTGACGAACATGTGCACGGGCCTGTCCGAGGAGGAGGCTACCCTCCGACAGGTGCAGGAGGCCATGTCCCGGAACCGGGCCGCGATCCTGCGCGCCTGCGTGGACACCTTCAAGCGACCGATGACCAAGACCTGTTGCGAGGTCCCGGCGGCTGCGCGAGTCTGAGGGAGGAGCCATGAGGGATACCCTATTCGAGAACGTGACCGCGGTCACGATGGACGGCGACACGCCGGTCCGGCCGGACTCCTACGTGCTCGTCTCCGGCGGCAGGATCGCATCCGTGACCGACTCGCCTCCCCCGGACTTTTCCGGGGAACGAATCGACGGCCGCGGGAAGGTCCTCCTGCCGGGCCTCGTCAACTGCCATACCCACATCCCCATGACGGTCCTCCGGGGTTACGCGGACGATTACGACCTTCAGACCTGGCTGACGAAGTACATCTTTCCCGTGGAGGCCAAGCTGGACGGCCGCTGCGTCCGGGCCGGCGCCCTGCTGGGCATAGCCGAGGCCTTGGCCTCGGGCACCACGTCCTTCACGGACATGTATTACTTCTGCGACGACATTTTGGCCGCGGTGGAGGAATCCGGCATCAAGGCCAACGTCTCCCGGGGCACCTCCCTTTTCTCCGAGGATTTTTCCTTCGAGTCCCACCCGGGCTGCGTGGAGATGCGACGCCTCCACCGGGAGTGGGACGGCCGGGACGGAGGACGTATCCGGATCGAGGCCAGCATCCACGCGGAGTACACGTCCAACCCGAAGCTCTGGGCCGCCGTGGCGGAGTACGCCGCCGAGAACGGCCTGGGGATGCACGTCCACCTGTCGGAGACCCGGAAGGAGCACGAGGACTGCATCGCCAAGTACGGAGCGAGTCCCGCTGCGATCCTGGACCGGTACGGGGTCTGGGGGACCCGGGCCGTGGCGGCCCACTGCGTCCGGGTCACCGGGGATGACATGGACCTTCTGGCCGCCCGGGGAGTGAATGTCGCCCACAATCCCGTGAGCAACCTGAAGCTCGCCAGCGGCATCGCCCCGGTGCCCGCCCTCCTGGCCAGGGGGATCAACGTAGCCCTCGGCACGGACAGCGTGGCCTCCAACAACAGCCACGACCTCTTCGAGGAGATCAAGACCGCCGCCCTGATCCACAAGGGGGCAAGCGGGGATCCCCGGGCCGTGTCCGCCTTGGACGCCCTGCGCCTGGCCACGTTCAACGGGGCCCGGGCCCAGGGCCGGGCGGACGAGTGCGGCCGCATGGTCCCCGGGATGGACGCGGACCTCATCCTCCTGGACTTCGACCGCCCCCACCTGGTCCCCTGCCACAACGTGGTGTCCAACTTGGTCTACTCCGCCCGGGGCAGCGACGTCGTCCTCACCATGGTCCGGGGCCGGATCCTCTACCGGGACGGGGCGTTCACGACCATCGATCTGCCGCGGGTTCGCCGGGAGTTGGAGGACTATGTGCTTCCCACGTTGTTCGGGTGAGATCATCATCATTTGAGTAGCGACGCCGTGGTCTGATTCCGCCCGTTTCTACGTGAAAATACGCGGAAAACACGGCATTCATCCGGCTTCGCCTTGAAGGGGTTTCCCCCTCCGTGCTAGGTTCCGAAGTACCGATGGAGGAGCGGTCCCCATCAGTAACCCGGAATAGGGCGCGGTGCCCGTAGACGCCGGCGTGAACGGGGAGGACCGCCGAAGGGGACGGGCATCCGCATGGCCGGCCCTTGGACGTTCGGGCTAACACCCGACGGCTGTCGCGGGCAAATCCCAAGGGCCCGCGGAGTGCCAAAGGCGGGGCGATTCCGTGTCCTCTCGAGGCAGGGAACCGCCCGACCCGGGCTCTCCTTCGGATTGGAGGATCCATGCAATTCCTTCGATCCGCGGGGCGAGTGGCGAATCCCGTATCGCTCTTGCTTCGCGCATACCAAGGCCGCTGGTTGACTCGTTCCAACCTCTGATCATCCGCATCACGACGCAAACGACTCATCGCACTCAAAGGACGGAGGTATACCCATGGAACGCATCGGGGTCGCGATTCTAGGCGCGACCGGCATCGTAGGACAGAGATTCGTGGCACGGCTCGCGGAGCATCCCCTCTTCGAGATCAAATACCTTTCGGCGTCCGGCCGGAGCGCCGGATTGAAGTACGGGGAAGCCTGCACCTGGAGAGCGCCGGGCCGCCCCTACGGGGGGCTCGCGGACCGTATCGTGGAGGAGACGTCCCCGGAGCGGGCCTGGGCGCCCGTCGTCTTCAGCGCCCTGGACGCCCAGGCCGCCTCGGAGCTCGAGCCCCTGTACGCGGCTTCGGGGGCCCTGGTCTTCTCGAACGCGTCCTCGTACCGGATGCACGAGGACGTGCCCCTCCTCGTGCCGGAGGCGAACTCCGATCACCTGGCCCTGCTGGAGGAACAGCGCCGGCGCAGGCGCTGGCGGGGCGGCATAGCCTGCAACCCCAACTGCACCACCGCGATCCTGACCACCGCTCTGGCCCCCCTGCACAGGACCTTCGGGATCGAGGCCGCCCTGGTCACCAGCATGCAGGCGGTCAGCGGAGCCGGGTACCCCGGGGTCTCCGCCCTGGACATCTCGGGCAACCTGATCCCCTTCATCCGGGGGGAGGAGGAAAAGCTGGAGACCGAGACGGCCAAGATCCTGGGCACCCTGCAGGGCGGCCGGGTGGAGCCCGCGGGCTTCCCGGTTTCGGCCACCTGTACCCGGGTCCCCGTGCGGGACGGGCACAGCGTGTCCGCCTCCGTCCGGCTGGCCGGGAATCCGTCTATCGAGGAGGTCGTGGGCTGCCTCAAGGCCTACCGCTCCCCCCTGGCGGACCTGGGCCTGTCCAGCGCCCCCGAGTATCCCGTGACGGTCCGGGAAGAGGCCGACCGCCCCCAGCCCCTTTTGGACGCGGATGCCGGGGACGGCATGTCCGTATCCGTGGGCCGCTTCCGTTCCTGCGGGATCCTGGGCCTGAAGTTCCTGGCCCTGGGCCACAACCTGGAACGGGGCGCCGCGGGTGCCGCCGTGCTGAACGCGGAGCTCTGGGTATCCGCGGGAGTGCCGGCCTAGGAGAGCGGCCCGGGGCGACCGACGCCGAGGGGTATGACCCCGCTGCCGCCTGGGCCCGCCGGCCCGGATACGGCGGGCCCGGGTCCGGTCAGTACGCCCGGAGATACTGGGGAGGGATGCGGCGCCTGTCCGCGGGCAGGTTCCGCGCGGGCCACCAGGGGTCCCTCAGCAGAAGTCTCCCCAGGGACACCGCGTCGGCGCTCCCGGAGAGCAGGATCTGGTCCGCCTGCTCCGCGGTGGTGATGAGTCCGACGGCTCCCGTGGGCAGGCCGGTCTTCTCCCGGATCCGGGCGGCCAGACCCACCTGGTACCCGGGACCCACCGGGGGTTTCGCGCCCGGGGCCAGCCCGCCGGAGGAAACGTCCACGAAATCCACCCCCAGATCCTTGATCTCGTTCAGGACCCGGGCGCACTCCTCCGGGTCCCAGCCCCCGGGGATCCAGTCCGTGGCGGAAACCCGGATGAGCACCGGAGCGGTGTCCGGAACGGCCTTCCGGGCCTCGCGGACGACCTGCCCCAGGAACCGCGAGCGCCCGGCGAGGTCCCCTCCGTATTCGTCGGACCTTTTGTTCGACAGGGGGACAGGAACTGGTGGATCAGGTAGCCGTGGGCCCCGTGGATCTCCACCGCGTCGAAGCCCGCATCCAGGGCCCGCCGGGCCGCCTCCCCGAAAGCCCGAGCCAGATTCTCTATTTGCGCGGGGGTCAGTTCCCGGGGAAGGGCGTAGTCCTCGTCGAAGGCCAGGGCCGAGGGAGCCACGGGTTCCCAGCCGCCTGCCGACTCGGGCACCCTCCCCTTCCCCTGCCAGGGAGGGTACGTGGAGGCCTTCCTCCCCGCGTGGGCCAGCTGGACCGCGATCCGGCAGCCCGAATCCCGGACGGCCTTGACCAGGGGCCGGAAGGCCCGGACCTGCTCGTCGTTCCAGAGCCCGAGGTCCGAGGGGCTGATGCGGCCCTCGGGGGAAACGGCGGTAGCCTCCACCACGACCAGGCCGACCCCTCCCAGGGCTCGCTCGGTGTAGTGCCGAAGGTGCCATTCGTTCGGCAATCCGTCCCGGGCCGAGTACTGGCACATGGGGGCCATGAACAAGCGGTTCGGGATGTTCAGGGAACGAAGGACCAGGGGTTCTGCGAAATATGCGGACATGCTCCCTCCATACGGGGTACCACTATATCCCTTCGCCCGGCGGCTGGCAAACGTACCGGGATGAGCGCCTTCGCGTCCCGGCAGTCCGTTCCTCCGCGGAGGCGCGGTGCGGTGTTCCCATAACCCTTGATTGGATCAGGAATTCAATATAAAGTCAGGCATCCTGTCCGCCGGAGTGCAAGATGACCTTCCAGGAAGTCCGTGAAGCCGCCAAGAAGAATATCGGTCCCCACTGCAGGGTCTGCCCGGAATGCAACGGCGTGGCCTGCCGGGGTGAGATACCCGGACCCGGCGGGAAGGGCACGGGAGCCGGCTTCATCCGGAACTACCAGGAACTTCGAAAGATCCGCCCGGCCATGGACACGATTTACCGGTCCCGGGAGGTGTCCACGGAAACCCGCCTCTTCGGGCGGACCTTCCGCCTCCCCGTCTTCGCCGCTCCCATCGGGGCGGTGGGCCTGCACTACAACGACCTGTACACCGACGGCACCTACTCCGCCGCGGTGGTGAGCGGCTGTGCCGCGGAAGGGTCCGCGGCCTTCACGGGAGACGGCCCCAAGGATCCCGCCTTCTTCGAGCCCCTTGAGGCGATCCGCGCGGCCGGCGGCATCGGCATTCCGACGATCAAACCCTGGGGAGTCCGGGAGGTGATCGAGCGTGCCAAGAAGGCCGAGGACGCGGGAGTCTTCGCCCTGGCCATGGACATCGACGCCGCGGGCCTCACGGTCCTGGCCGCCATGGGAAAGCCCGTGGCCCCTATGCCCGTGGAAGAGATTTCCCGGATCGTGGAGAGCCTCCGGGTGCCGTTCATCCTGAAGGGGATCATGACCCCCGAGGGGGCGCGGAAGGCCGTCCGGGCCGGTGCCCGGGGCATCGTCGTCTCCAATCACGGGGGAAGAGTCCTGGACGAGACACCCGCGACCATCGAGGTGCTTCCGGAGATCGTGGCGGCCGTGGGAGGAGAGGCCACGATCCTCATCGACGGGGGATTCCGCACCGGGCTAGACGTGTTCAAGGCCCTAGCTTTGGGGGCCGACGGCGTCCTGATCGGCCGGCCCTTCGCCTACGCCGTCTACGGCGGAGGAGCGGAGGGGGTATCGACCTACCTGCGGAAGGTGCGCGCGGAACTTGAGGAGGCCATGCTCATGACCGGGGCTGCCGTCCTTTCCGAGATCGACGCCTCCAAGGTATCCCGCCCGGCCTAAACGGGCAGGGACCTGCGCCAGTATTCCACGGCCCGCTCCGGAAGGAATCCGAGCTTCGTATAGACATGGAGCGCGTCCGCGTTCCGGCTTTCCACGTCGAGGGTCATTCCGTAGCCCTCGGATTCCAGGGTCCGGACGATGCGAGCCAGGAGGCTTTGCGCGTACCCGCGGCCGCGAAGGTCCACGGCCGTGACGAGGCCGTTTATGGAGACCTCCCGCCCCTGGAATCCCAGGGAACAGGCGCCCGCCATCCGATCCCCCAGGAACGCCGCGTAGACCTGCCGCTCCGGCGAGGCGAGGGTCGCCCGCTCGAAGGCCTCCGTCTCCTCCCGGGAATCGCCGAACGCCCCGGATCGCAGGTCCACGAGATCCTCCAGGGATTCCGATCCCACCCTTCGGATCTCCAGATCCCGGGCGGGGACCTCCGGGCAGGGACCCGCATACCGCAGGGTATACTCGGTATACTCGTGCGTCCCGCCCAGGCGGGCGGCCGCCTCTTTCCCGGGGCCGGACCCGGAATCCACCACGAACAGCTCCTCGGCATACCCGAATCGGGCGAGCTCCCGTTCCGCCTCCGAGAGAAGCGACCGGAAGATGCCCCCGCGCCGACGATCCGGCAGGACCGCGGCGTTGATCTCCGCCTCGTGCCTCGTGGGGGCGAAGACGGAGAGGGCCCCGACCAGGCGGTCGGAATCCCTCGCGAGGAACAAGGCCCGCATGTCCGTGAAGGCGTTGAGCGCGAACTCCGTCTCCAGGCGGATCGTGCCGTCCCGGGTTCCGCAGGACTCCTGGAACGACCGGAGACCGATCTCCAGATCCCCGATCGGCGGGGATACGGCGAGGATTTCTATCATGGCAGGCTCGGCTGGAACTCTCCGCTCGGATCCTTCGCGTTCCGGGAACGCGCCGTCGGCGCGGTCCCGGAACGCGAACGGGAAGGGTCTAGCGGACGTCCTTGTCCTGGACCGTCTTCCTCTTGTCCGCCTTGGCGTTCTTGACGGCCTCATCGCAGAGCGCACGGACCTTGTCCGACAAGGCGTCGATGACCGTGGCCGAGCATTTCATGTCCCCGGCTTCCTTGATGTACGCCTTGACCTTGGACGCGATAACGAGGGTCTCTTTCTCTGCCATACCTGCTCCTATGGATTTTTCCGGGCCTCCGGGCGCGGCGGAGTCGCCGGGCTCCGGTCCGGTATGCGGACATAGTACGCCATACGGGCCCTCCTGTCGAGGACAAACGGATCTTGGGAATCGGGAGGCCTCAACGGGATTCCAGCTCCTCCAGGGCGAACCTCAGCAAGGCGCCCCCCAGGACCGAAAGTTCCGACGCCGACAGGATCCCCGGCAGGTCCTCCTTCGTATGGTAGAAGCTCGTGTCGAACTCGCAGACGCTCACGGCCCGGGCCCCCGCACGGGGCAGGTGCCCGTGGTCCAGGTTGTACACCGGCGATCGGAGGACGGCCGTGAAGCCCGCCTCCCGGACCACCTCCGCGATCCGGTCCGCGAGCTGCCGGCTCGCCGGATCTCCGTTGTGGAACACGGACAGCTCCATGTCCGCGCGGGACCCCACCATGTCCAGGTTGACGACCGATACCCCGCGCAGCGGGAAGGGCGGATCCCGGGCCAGGGCCCAGGCGCCTCCCAGGTTCACTTCCTCTCCGTCCGTGAGGACCAGGGCGAAATCCGCCCGGGTCGAGCCGAGGGCGATCGCTTCCGCCAGACGGACAGCCAGGGCAGTTCCGGACGCGTTGTCCAGGGCGCCGGGAAAACGGCTGCCGTCCGCGTCGGTGCCCATGTGGTCATAATGGGCGATGAAGGCCAGCGTGGGCCGGAAGTCACCCCCGTCTCCGTTCCAGGCCGCGACGATATTGCGGCCCCGGGCGTCCTCGAAGCGGACCGGACTGGACATGCGGACCCGGGCCTTCCCCGCCGCGGCGTCGGCCAGACGCCGGTAGGCATCCGAGGATACCGCGAGCACGATCATGCCCTGTTTGGGCTCCACCAGGGCTCCGGGCGCCGCCCCGGTGTATCCGGATCTCTGGGCCGGGCTTCCCTCCGGCAGTTCCAGGATCACCCCCTTCGCTCCCCGGGCGGCGTAGGAATCCAAGGCGGCGGGATCGTAGAGGGAGGCCGGGATCAGCAGGACGGAGCCGCCGGGGAACTCCTGCCCCCGGGCTTCCAGGAGGCGCAGGGGGCCTTCCACGGTCCCCCCCGTCCACCCTCCCCGGGCGGTCTCGCGGAAATCCTTCCGGTAGACGAAGGTCTGCCGGGCGCCACCCGGAAGGAGGACATCCAGCCCGGCCTCCCCCCGGTTGAATCCCGGGCGCTCCGGGAATTCCTGGAACTGGACCCGATACCCGGCCTTCCGGAGCATCCCTTCCAGCAGGCCGGCGGCCCGACGGCCGCCCTCGGTCCCTATCCCGCGGCCTTCGTAGAGGGGGCCCGAGAGCTCCGCCGCCAGGGCCAGCACCTCGTCGCCAGAAATTCGGGGAACCGGCACGTCCGCCGCGGCGGACAGGACGGAACATAAGAGGATCAGCGCCGCGATCCGTCCGCGCTTCGTGGATCCGTTCATCAAACCCTCCTACCTCAGGGATTCTCCCCGGATAATCGATCCATAAACCTCTCCATGTATCGAAGGAAGATCTGGCCGTAGGGGTTCCAGAATATAAGGTCGCTTCCGTGGCCGGCGGAGGGAAACTCGACCAGTACGGCGGGACCGCCTCCCGCGCGGTTATAGGCCTCGACGAATCCGCGCACCCGGACGGGATCGACCATGCCGTCCAGGGAACCTTGATAGAACAGCGCGGGAGGATTCGCGGGCCCGAGAAGCGGTTCCAGGGAATCCAGCTCCGCAGGGGTCGGAATCCCCATGCTCGCGGCGTACCCTATCCCGGGGTAGAAGGGGATCACGCCCCGTACCGTGATCCGGGGGTCCGGACCGCTGCCGGGATGCTCCCGGGCATACCCGGTCGCGCCGGCCAGGGCGACGGCCAGGGCGAGGTGGCCTCCCGCGGAGGCTCCGCTCACGAAGACCCGGGAGGTGTCCGCGCCCAGCTCCTCGGCCCGGTCCGCCAGGTACGTCGTGAATCGACCGATGTGCCTCAGCATATCCTCGATTCCGTAGGGGCCGAGCATACCCTCCGGGGTGGGGCTCCGGGGGCGGAAGGTTCCCGTTTCCGCGAGACCGTACTGAAGATCGAACACAAGGTAGCCCCGGGACGCGAAATGCCGGTTCACGTTGTTTATGTTGCCGTAGCCCTTGTCCCCGCTGACCCAGGCACCTCCGTGTATCCGGATAAGGACCGGCCTCGGCCCCTTATGATTCGGCGGCCAGGCGTCGTACCGGAAGGTGAAGATCCTTCCGTCCGGGACCGTCTCGGCAAGGTAGGGCACGTCCAGGATCGGGCGGATCCGGCCGGCCGGGGTTCCCAGGAACATCCGGCCCGGGAAAAAGGCCGTACCGGAGCCTCCCCGACCCGGCGTCGCGGACTCCGGCTCGAAGGCTCGGGAATAGTCCCGCTCCGCGGTCCGGAGTACTCCGGGAGTCTGGTAAACCGGCATCCCCCCCAGGATCGCGGCCGCGACCGCGGGCAGGGCCAGGAGCCCGGCCCCTCGTCGTGTGGAGCTTTCGCCTCCGCCGGACCGTGCGGTCGCGGCCCCGACGGCCAGGAAGCTCAGGGACCAATACGGCAGGCATTGCGGAATCAGAACTCCGGCCGTACGGGGGTGCGGTCCCGTCAGGAACCGGGCGGCAATCGCGAAGGCGGCGATTCCCACGAAGAATCCGGCCGCGGCCGCCGCGGGCCTCGCCCTCCTGTCCTTCCCCGCGAAGTCCGGCCTCCCGGAGGCCGGCCGCGAAACGGCCGCCACGAAGCCCGACCCGAGGCTTCCCAGGACGACGAGCCGGGATGCCGCGTCGAAGACGAATGGGGTCAGGAAACTTGCCCGGGCTATGAGGAGGAAGGGAAGGATCGCGAACCCCAGGCCCGTCCAGGCCAGGTAGACGGCCGAGGGGCGGCGAGGAGCCCGGGGCATCGAGCAGACGGCGCAGGCCATAGCCGCGGCGCCCGGAAGGATCCAGCCGAAGAAGTGGCCGGCCGCCTCGACGGCGGGAACCAGGGTGTACAGGAAACCCGCGGCCAATCCCGCCAGGTTCAGCGCGGCGGCCGACACGCATAAGGTCCGTCGGACCCGGGTTCCCGAAAAAACGAAGCCAACGGACAACTACGACTCCCTCCCCGCGGATTGACCTTATCCGCCGGCGTCGGTACTATTATAGCATCGTGGGGTGGTTCCCGTTGGGAGCCTGAGATCATACCCGTTGAACCTGATCCGGATAATACCGGCGAAGGGAACCGATTCATCTCCCCCACAGCCATTCCTACCTCATGTCCGGATGCACCGGCAAGGAGAGCTTCATGGCTGTCAAGAAATCCTGGAAACTGAACGAGATCGTGGTCCTGGTGGTCCTGTCCGTGGCGATCGGGGTGCTCTTCTGGGGCTGGACCTTCGTCTCCGCCCTGGCCGCCCCCCTTTCGTCCCTGGGTTTGAGCTACCTCCTGGCGGGGATGTGGTTCACGGGAGGCACCCTCGTGCCCTTCCTCATCCGAAAGCCCGGGGCCGCCCTCTTCGGGGAGCTGATCGCCGCGGTCCTGGAGGGATTCATCACCCAGTGGGGCCTCACGGCGGCGATCTGGGGTCTCGTCCAGGGCCTCGGCTGCGAGCTCGTGTTCGCGGCCACCGGATACCGCCGCTGGGATCTGCGGGTGATGATCGCGGCGGGGATGGCCGCGGGGATCCTCTCCTACGGCCTCGACTTCTTCTACAGCCAGTACTGGACCCTCCAGCCCTGGGTATGGCCCGTCCAGATCGCGAGCATCCTGGCGGGCGGGGCGTTCTGGGCCGGGTTCGGCGCCTACCGGGCCGGCCGGGCCATCATCCGGACCGGGGTGGCCGCGAACCTCCTGTCCGGGGACGACAGCCCCCTTGCCTGACCTGATTCGCCTGCGGTCCGCGGGCTTCCGGCATCGGGGAGCGCGGGCCCCCGTCCTCAAGGACATCGACCTTACCGTCCGCGAGGGGGACCGGATCCTGATCCGGGGCCCCTCGGGCTCCGGGAAATCGACCCTCCTGCAGGTGATGGCGGGCCTGGCCCCGGAATACGTCCCCGGGACCCTCGACGGCATCGTAGAGCACCTCTACGCCTCGATGGGGGTGGTGCTCCAGAATCCGGAAGCCCAGGTCATCACTCCCACGGTGGAGGAGGAGATCGCCTTCTCCCTGGAAAACGACGGGGTGGATGCCCGCCTCATCCGCAGGCGGACGGCGGAGGTCCTGGACCGTCTGGGCATCGGCCGCCTCGCGGCACGCCATCCCCTGACCCTTTCCGGAGGCGAGTGCCAGCGCGTCTCCCTGGCAGCGGCCCTGGCCCGGGAACCGGACATCCTCTTCCTGGACGAACCTACGGCCTACCTGGACGAAGCCTCCGCCGCCGCCTTTTTCCGGGCTCTGGAGGACCTGCCCGCCCGGACCGCGGTGGTGGTCGTGGAGCACAAGATCGAGGCCGCGGCGGCCGTCTGCGCCCGGGCCTGGGAAGTCACCCCGGAGGGAGGCCTGGTCCCCTCCGATTTCCGGACCCCCCCTCCCCCGGCCGGTTCCCGGACCGGGAAGGGGAGCCTCCCGTCCGAGACCGAGCCGCCGGCCCTGGAGGTCCGGGGCCTGTCCCACGGATTCGAGGGGTTCCCCCCGGTCTTCCGGAGAGTCGACCTTGACGTCCGACCCGGACGCGTAGCCGCCCTGACGGGTCCCAGCGGATGCGGCAAGACCACCGTGCTCGCCCGGATCGCCCGCATCCTGCCCGCCGGCCCGGGCTCCATCCGGCTCGCGGGCCGGGACGCGCTCGCTCTGAAGCCCCGGGACTTCCACGCATCGCTCCTCTATATCCCCCAGAACCCCGAGCACATGTTCGTGGCCGAGACGGTCCGGGGGGAGCTGGGCCTGTCCGGCCCGGAGGCCCTGGAATCCGCGGACCGGTACGGCCTGCGGAACCGGCTGGACTCCAACCCCTATCGTCTGAGCGAGGGCGAGAAACGCAGGCTGAACCTCTGCGTCGCCCTGGCGGAACGGCGTCCCCTGTACCTCCTGGACGAGCCCACCTACGGGCTGGATGAGGCTGCCCGGGAGTCCCTGGTCCGTGACCTGGGAGCCCTGGCGGATTCGGGGGCCGGGGTGCTCCTGGTTTCCCACGACGAGGGTTTCGTGGGGGCGGTGGCGGATACGGTCTTCCGCATGAAGGACGGCCGGATACTTCGGGAGGAGGTTCCCCGTGCGGGCGCTCTCAAATCCGCGTAATCCCCTGGCCGCCCTCTTCGTGACGGTCTGCCTTCTGGCGCCGGTGCTCCTGTCCACCGGCTACGCGACCCCCCTCGCCTTCCTGGTACTGGGGTTGATCAACCTCCGGATCCTAGGGGGCGTGAGGTACCCGGACTATTTCAAGACCCTATCCGTCCTCTCCCTGGCCTCCGTCGGGCTCTTCGTCCTGAACGTCCTGGCCCCCGCGGAGGGGGTGAACGGCCCGGCCCGGGGCGCCGCCGTGTTCCTGCGGAGCGTGAGCCTCATCTCCCTGTCGATGGGATTCATCTTCGCCGTCGACCCCTACGACCTGGTCCGGGCCCTCATGGTGCAGCTCGGACTTGCACCCCGGGTCGGGTTCGCCCTGTTCGCCGGGTGGAACACCATACCCCTCCTCCGCCGGGACCTCGGGATCATCGAAAAGGCCCAGGCCCTCCGGTACGGGACCCGCAGGCGCCGTTTCCGCGACCGGACGCATACGGCCACGGCCCTCCTGGCCGGGGCTGTGCGGCACGGGGAGCGGGTGGCCCTGTCCATGGCCGCCCGGGGCGCGGACAAGCCCGGACCGCGGACCTTCCTGAAGGACAGCCCCTGGACACGGGGGGACACCCTATACTGCGCGGCGGGATTCCTGGCTGCCGCCTTGACCACGGCCTTGATCCTTTCCCTGGGGCTCTACACCTTCGACCTGGGATGATCCCGAAGGGAATCCGGTCGTCTAGATTGCCGACCCGGCATTTTGGGCGGCCGAGACATAGTTCGACATGGAGGATGTTCATGGAAACCAGCACGATCCGTTCCGCCCTGGCCATCCAGTGCCTGCCCCTCGGATTCCCGGACCGGGAGCGAACCTGGGCCGCCGTGGACCGGGCCATAGCGAGCATCGAGGCGACCGGCCTATCGTATACCGTCGGTCCCTTCGAGACGGTCCTCGAGGGCCCCCTGGACCGCCTGCTGGAAGCCGCGGCGGCCGCGCACAGGGCACTCCTGGAATCGGGCGCCCCCACCGCGGCCACCTACATGAAGTTGTGGAGCGGCCAGGGAATCGGCTCGAGCGAGGAGAAGACCGGAAAATTCCGGGCCGCGGGACACTGAACGGGCCGGAGTATACCGGCGGGCGAATGGCGCGCCGGGTGCCCGGGTGATATACTGGTCCAAGCGCGGCCGGAACGGGGCTCGGGCCCTCGGCCGACACGGATCGCTCCATCGACGAGGATCCGCGGAACATCCCGGCCGGAAACACCGGCCGTCCCAAGGAGAGGCTCATGAAAGCGCTCAGACGTATCGCCGTCGTTCTGTCCATCGCGGTCTTGTTGCTCGTATCCTGTGCCCCCGGACCCAACACCCTTCGGGGGACCCAGGACGAGGCCGGCAAGATCGCCGGATTCTGGAAGGGGCTCTGGCACGGCGCCATAACCCCCGTGACCTTCGTGATCTCCCTGTTCAACAAGGACGTGAACGTCTATGAAAGCCGCAACTCCGGGGGCTGGTACAACTTCGGGTACGTCATCGGCCTGTCCATCGTCTTCGGCGGAGGAGGAAGGGGATCCGGAGGAGTCCGGCGGAGAAACCGGCAGGGCTGAGCCGACCGGCCACCGGGCCCTGTTTTTCCGCCGCGGCGGACTTCGCCGCGGCTTCTTCAAGTCCGGAAGCGCTCGAGTTCCTCGTCCATTCCTTGGATGGTGTCCCGGGCGCCCCGGGCGATGTCCGACACCTTCCGGGCCCCCGAGGCCAGAGCCTCCGCGCCCGAGGCCATCTCCTCGATGCTCTCCTTGATCTCCAGGGTCGCGGACTGCAGGTAGGAAACCTCCGCCAAGACCGTGTTGTTGCCCTCGTTCATCTCCTTGGAACCGACCTGGACCTGGGAGGTGATCTGGTTCATGGACTGCAGGGCTTCCAGGATCTGACGGGTGCCCTCCTTCTGCTCCTCCATGGCGGAGTTGATTTCCCGGACCAGGGCGTCGGTGCTGCCGATCCTCTCGGCCACCCGGGAGAAGGACTCTCCCGAGGCGGAGGACGCGTCCACGACCTCGCGGATGGCCTCCTGCACCCGTCCGAGCTCCGCCTTGATGGCGCCGGACTGCTTGGAGGAAGTCTCCGCAAGCCTGCGGATCTCGTCGGCCACCACGGAAAAGCCCCGTCCCGCCTCGCCGGCGTGGGCGGCCTCGATCGCCGCGTTCATGGCCAGGAGGTTCGTCTGGGAGGCGATCACCGCGATCACCTTGTTGGCCTCCAGGAGGGCCTCCGAGCGCTCCGCGATCTGCCGGATCTTGTCCCGGGCCTGGTCCTGCTTCTTCCGGCCGTCGTCCGCCGCCGACAGGAGGTCCCCGAATTCCCCGGCCATCTTCTCGATCGACTCGGAGATGGAGGATATGTTGCCGACCATCTCCTCGATCGAGGCGGACGCTTCGGTCACGCTGGCGGACTGGTCCGTTATCATCTGGTCCAGGGATTCGATGTTCTTGGCGATCTCGTGCACCGCACCGGAGGATTCCCCGACGCTGGCGGACTGGGCGTGGGTCTTCTCCCGGACCTTTTCCACGTGGGAAGCGATCCGCTCCACGCCCTGGGCGGTTTCGGCCGCGTTCACCCCGATGCCCTCGCCCAGTTCGTTGAGCCTCGCCTGGGCGGCCTTCAGTCCCGAGACGCTTTCGGACAGGGTGGAGCAGAAGGAATTGACCATTCCGGAAATCGTGCCCAGCTCGTCCACCGAGGCGATGGAAATTCTTCGGGTCAGGTCCTTTTCCGCGGAGGACAGGGCGTCCATCTCGGAGATCACCGACTTGTACAGCAGGGCCGTCCCGGAATTCCAGACCAGAACGAGCAGGACCACGACGACGAGGTACGCCCCGGACAGGATCATCAGGATCCACGTCGCGGAAAGCGAGGTCAATTCCGAGGAGTGTCCGGTTACCATCAGGGACGTGGAGAAGGCGAACAGGAGGGTCATCACGGCCATGAAGGCCGGAATGATCAGGATCTTCCTCTGCTGCCGGGCCTCCCGAAGATCCCGGGGAAAGGAGGTCAGGGAATACGAGAGCAGGGTGACGGAAACCAGGCGGTCCGCGAAGACGTACAGGAAGGAGGTACTGAACATCGCCAGGGCCATGAGGAACATGGTCACCAGACCGCCGGTTCCGTCCCGCAGGAAGGTCCTTCCCGCGAACGCCCCCAGCCCGGCCAGAAAGGCCAGGCTCAGGAGAAGGTACTTGATCATGCTCAAAAGCGGAGTCCCGCCTAGACGTTCCAGCGCCGTTTCGTAGGCCGGCTCGTCCTTCTGCAAGGCGGCGAAGTCCGCCGCGAAGTGCTTCCCGCCGCCCCCGACCAGGAAGAACGTCGCCAGGATGAAGGCCAGGCCCGCGGCGCCGCAGACTTCCAGTATCCGGGCGATCGGCACGTCGGGCAGCCGGAACACGGTATAGACACCGATCACCGCGGCCGCCAGGGCAAGGCTGGGCAGGAACACGTTCAGGCGAAACATCAGGCCGTGCTTTTTCATGCGGAACCCCATGGTATGGATGTTCTAAGGATCTAGTCCGAGGCATCCTGGACGACTCCCTGTCCGGAGCGCCCCGGCTGCCGCGAACACCGGTCCTGAAGATAGTATTGTTACTTTGCGCAGAATTTCCAGGCCGTCGGGAAAAACTCTCGGATAATCCGGACTCGGGGCCCCGTTGACTCCCGCCGTGCAAGGGCGCTCGAAAATGGACGGCGGGCGTGATAGAGTCACTGGCGGAGGCAATCATGAAGAAATTTCCGGTCGTCGTGCTCGTGCTCCTGCTGGCCGCCCAGGCCGCCTTCTCCCAGTCCAAGGCTCTCGATCCGCTCTGGACCGTTTCATCCAAATCCTATCCCGCCGCGGGTAAGTTCGGCGTTCCCAAGTCCTGGGCTCCCGGCCAGTACGTGGTCGTCGGCCAGCTCTCGAACGGCAAGCGCGATTCCGTCACCACGACCCTAGTCGTGGCCAAGGTCGGCAACGGCTGGGTCATCGAGAACTCGAGCGTCGACAAGGCCGGCAAGGAAAGCGTCATGCAGATGCTGCTGGGCAACTACGACACCGCGATGAAGACCGGGGACGCCTCCCAGATCGAACTGGTCTGGATCAAGACCCTGGAAAAGGACGGTTCCGTCACGAAGACCGAGGGCCAATCCCTCATCGTCATGAAGACCCTGATGAAGTCCTCCTACGAGAAAATGATCGTGAACCTCTCCGAATACGTCGACGGGGGCTCGGTCCAGGTTCCCGCGGGCACCTTCGCGGGTACCACGGTCGTGACCGCCAAGACCAAGATCCTGGGCAAGACGATCGAGACCGAATCCTGGTTCCACCCCTCCGTGCCGGTCAACGGCATGGTGAAATCCCGGACCAAGGACGACAAGTCCGTGTCGGAGCTCATCTCCTTCGGGTTCGACGGGAAACCGCGGATTCCCTGAGATGCCCGAACCGAATCCGGAGGACGTGCTGCTCCTGGCCTCCGACGCCGCGCGCCTGGTTCTGGCCAGCGGCGCGGAGACGTACCGGGCCGAGGAAACCGCCCAGGCCTTCTGTTCCGCCCTGGGGGGAGTCGAGGCGGAATGCTACGCGACGCCCACGGGGGTCCTGCTCTCCTTCTTCGGCCCCGACGGCCGGTCCCGCTCGATCGTGCGCAGGATCAAGGGGCGCAGCATGAACCTGGAACGGATCGCCGGCATACACGCCCTGACCCGGGACCTCTACGCGGGCAGGGCGGAATTCCACCAGGCCGCCGCAGGCTTGGACGCCCTAGAGCGCCTGTCCGGCTATCCGGCCGCCGTCACCCTGGCCGGGGCCGCGGCCGCCGCCGGATTCTTCACCCTCCTGTACGGGGGGGCCTGGAACGACGCCCTGGTCGCGGCGCCCGTGGGAGCCCTGCTCTCCCGGCTTACCCGCATACTCTCCCGCCACGGCATTTCGGATTTTTTCACGAACATAACGGGGGGAGCCCTGGCCGCCTTGGCCTGCCTCGCGGCCGGACTGGCCGGGTGGGCCTCCGGCCCGGACACGGCGATCATCGGCTCCATCATGCTCCTGGTTCCCGGGGTGGCCATCACGAGCGCCATCCGGGATACGATCGCGGGGGACCTGGTGGCCGGCGTCGCCCGGGGCGCGGACGCGTTCATCTCCGCGGCGGGAATTTCCATCGGGGCCGGGGCGGCTTTCGGGCTGTGGCGGCTGGCCGGACTGGGGGCCCTGTGAACCCCCTGGAGCTCCTGTGGGCCGCCCTGGCCACCGCGGGATTCGCCGTCCTCTTCCACCTCCGGCCCCGGGACCTGCCCCTGGCCGTGGTTGGAGCCTCCCTGGGATGGTGGATCTTCTCCGCGGTACGGGCGGCGGGGGATCCTGCCATCGGCTACTTCGCCGCCGCGGCGGCCATCGGTTTTCTCTCCGAACTGGGAGCCCTGGTCTTCAAGAAGCCGGCCTTCCTCTACATGGTCTGCTCCATCCTGCCCCTGGTACCCGGGAGCGGGATGTACAACACCATGCTGCAGTCCGTCCGCGGGGACTTCCCGGGGAGCCTGGCGATCGGGTTCTCCACCCTCCAGGCGGCGGGGGCCATCGCGGCGGGGCTGGCCGTCTCCAGCGCCCTGGCCCGCCTGGTATCCCTGGCCGCCGCGGCCCGCCGCCGATCCGTCGAGCCCCCGCCCGGTCCGCAGATCGGCCCAGGCTCCGGGAGAGGCTTCGAGGACGATTCCGGCGGCGATGCCCGCCGGAGCGGCTGGATCAGCGCCAAGTAGGGAAACCCCTGTCCGGAGGACCGCGGATCAGGTATCCGGGAGGGCCTGCACAAGCCCCAGCGTATCCGCGAGCGCCCCCAGGAACCGTTTGACCGTTTCCGGGATTCCGGGATCCGCCCCCAGTGAGTGGGACTCCAGGGCCAGGGACGTGCGCATGGCCGGAAGGCCGCGGGCGGCATACTCCGTCAATCCGTCCAGGTGCGCGAGGACGGCCTCGAAGGAGGAAGGTTCCCGGGCGCGAAGGTCGAGCAGGGCCCGTTCCACGGCCGCCAGGTCCGTCCCCGCATCCGCCCCGAGTTCCCCCAGGGCCGTCTCGAAGCGGTACCGGGCGTACTCGTAGCGGAACCTCTCCTTCTCGTGACGGGGTACCTTGGGGAAGCCCCGTCCGCGGAGGATCCCCAGGGCGGCGAAGACCCGCGGGCGTGCGTCCGTATCCGTACCCGCCTCCGAGGCGGCCGGCTGACCCTCGGACCGTCGCGGGCGGGTCCGGAACCGGTGGAGTTCGAAATCCCGGAGCGCGGCCTCGTACTCCGACCGGACCCGAATGAATTCCTCGCCGGCCCCGTGCCCCGCGAGATCGGGATGCAGGGCCTTGGCGAGGGATTTGAACTCCGACTTCAATTCCCCGGGAGTCCGGATGGTCCCGTTCCGGATGCGCCGGGCGAATCGGTTGGCCACGGAGGGAACCGTCCGGTCCGCCGGGCCTAGACCTTCACGAGGTCGTAAGCGCGGCTGCCCAGATCCAGAAGCTCACAGTGGTCCAGGGTGGCGCTCCAGTCCGTGTCGGGGTGGATGTGGCCGAACTTCTCCCCGGATCCGCCGTAGTCCTTGTCCATGAGGACGGTGCCGCCGATCGCCGGTGCGGCGTTCACGGCGTCCACGCAGGCCTGGTCCAGGGCTACGGGATCCGGGGACGCGAAGATCCCGATATCGGCCACGATCGGCGCGTCGTTGTGGCCCCAGCAGTCGCAGTTGGGCGAGACGTTCATCACGAAGTTCACGTGGAAGCAGGGCTTGCCCCGGACCACGGCGGCCGTGTATTCGGCGATCCGCCGGCCGCAGACGGCGCTGGCGGACCCTTCCGAAGCCCGGGCCGCCCCGAAGCCGCATACCGCCACGCACTGGCAGCACCCCGTGCACAGCTTGTGGTCGATGACGGCCTTGCCTTCCGGATTCAGGGTCACCGCGCCCGCCGCGCAGTTCTCGACGCAGCTTCCGCAGCCCGTGCAGTCCGCCTGAATGATCGAGGGGTGGGAGACCTCGTGGAGGAACAGTTTTCCGGCCCGGCTGGCGCAGCCCATACCCAGGTTCTTGACCGCCCCGCCGAACCCGGTCAGCTCGTGCCCCTTGAAATGGTTCAGGGAAATGACCGCGTCCGCCTCGGCCACGGCGCTCCCGATCATCGCCGCGGAGCAGTGCTTCCCTCCCTCGACGGGCAGAAGGACGAAATCGTTCCCTCGCAGGCCGTCCGCGATCAGGATGTCGCAGCCCGTGGCGTCCCGGGAGAATCCGTTCTCCAGGGCCGCGCGGATATGGTCGTAGGCGTCGTGCCTGCGTCCGGAGTAGAGGGTATTCGAGTCCGTCAGGAAGGGCCGGCCCCCCAGTTCCCGGACGAGCCGGGCCACGGGGGCGACGTAGGGGGGACGGATATAGGAAAGATTGCCGGGTTCGCCGAAGTGGATCTTGAGGGCTACCAGTTTCTTCCGGAGCTCCAGGTCCGCGAGTCCCGCGGCCCGCAGGAGCCGGTCGAGTTTGACGGGCATGGGAGTGTCGGGGGTGGTGCGCAGATCCGTCCAGTATACCTTGGAAACCTTCATTCGCAGGGCCTCCGCTGAATTCGATTATCAAGCCCGGACACTATATCCGAAAAGACCCGGTATCGGAACATCTTGCGATTCGATTCTTGTTTACGGCCCGATCGGCCCATGGTATTCTTTCCCGAAATCCGCGGAGCCCGGTGCCGGGCCCGCGGACGCAATCTGTCGAATCGTGTTTAGGAGGCTTTCATGAAGAAACTCGTGGCCCTGCTCGTCGCCTTGGCCTTGCTGGCAGCGGCAGGCTGTTCGCGCAAGCCTGAGGCGGCACCCGAAAAGCCCAAGGCTAAAATCGCCTTGATCATCGAGTCCACCGTGGACGACAAGGGCTGGGGACAGGCCATGCACGACGCCATCGCCGCGGTGCAGAAGAAGTACGGCGCCGCCCTGGTGGAGTACAGCTACAGCGAGAAGATGAAGCCCGTGGACGCGGGCTCCGCGGCCCGGCAGTACGCCTCCCAAGGTTTCGACATCATCATCGCCCACGGCGCCCAGTTCAAGAACCTCATCCTCGAGCTGTCCGAGGAGTTCCCGAAGACCACCTTCGCCTTCGGCACGAACGCGGACATCGGCCCCAAGAACGTCTTCACCTACATGCCCATGAGCGAGGAGACGGGGTACATCAACGGGGTCATCGCCGGCATGGTGACCAAGACGGGGATCATCGGCGTCGTCGGCCCCGTAGACGCGGGGGACTCCGCCCGGTACAACCGCGGGTTCTGGCTGGGCGTCAAGGCCGTTAATCCCAAGGCAGAGATCAAGGTGGCCCACACCGGCTCCTTCGCGGACTTCGTCAAGGCCGGAGAGCTGGCCCATACCCACGTCAAGGCCAACGCCGACGTCCTCACGGGCGCCGCCCAGCAGGCCACCGGCGCCCTCCGCGCGGTCGCCGAGTACAAGGACAAGCCCATCTGGTGGCTCGGTCAGGACACCCTCCAGCTGACCATGCCCGAGGGCTACAAGGTCATCGCCGCGGCCAGCTACGACTACTCCGCGGTCGTGGAGGCCATGATGGACAAGCGGCAGGCCGGGATTCTGGGCGGGGAGAACATCCCCCTCACCTTCCGGAACGGCGGGTTCGTATACAAGTTCAACGACTCCGTGGGCCCCGTCCTGACCGAGGCCATCCGCAAGGCGGCCGAACAGGCCAAGACCGACATCACCGCCCAGACGCTCAAGCTCGACTGGCAGGCTGTGAAGTATTAATCCGTAGATCGACGACCGGCCCGGGGGACCCGCTCCCCGGACCGGTCAGATTCCGGCGTCGGGAGTCTTCATGCAGTTCGAACCCATCCGCAGCCTCGAGCTTCGGGGCATCACAAAACGTTTCCCGGGGATACTGGCCTGCGACCACATCGACCTGGCGGTGGGCGAGCATTCCGTGCGAGCCCTGGTGGGGGAAAACGGGGCGGGCAAGACGACCCTCATGAACATCCTCATGGGGCTATACCAGCCGGACGAGGGGAGCATCCTCCTCAACGGCCGGGAAGTCCGCTTCCGGTCCCCCAACGACGCCTTCGCCCACGGGATCGGGATGGTGCACCAGCACTTCATGCTGGTGCCCAACATGACGGTCACGGAAAACGTCGCGCTTGGGATGAAATCCACCCACAGGCCCTTCCGTCTGGATCTCGGAGCCGCCCGGAAGCGCATCCGGGAGGTCTCGGAGCGCCACGAGCTCCCGGTGAATCCCGACGCCTACGTCTGGCAGCTTTCCGTAGGGGAACAACAGCGGGTCGAGCTGGTTAAGACCCTCTGCCTGGGCGCCCGCTTCCTGATCCTGGACGAGCCCACCTCCGCCCTGACCCCCCAGGAGACGGACGAACTCATCGAGCTGCTCAAGAAGATGTCTCGGGAACTCTCGGTCATCTTCATCAGCCACAAGCTCCACGAGGTGAAGGCCCTGTCCGACACGGTCTCCATCCTTCGCAGGGGCCGCATCGTCTTCGAGGGGCGCACGGAGGACCATTCCCCCGCGGACCTGGCGGCCCTCATGACGGGCCACGAGGTCGCCCTGCCCTGCGTGGAGTGCTCGGACGCGGCACCGGCCGAGGGCCGGGGACTCCTTTCCGTCCGGGACCTCCGGGTGCGGGGAGACCGGGGCAACCTGGCCCTGGACGGGCTTAGCTTCGATGTGGCCGCGGGGGAGATCCTCGGCCTGGCGGGAGTCTCCGGCAACGGCCAGCGGGAGTTGGCGGAGACCCTGAACGGCCTTCGGAAGCCGGAGTCCGGGTCCGTCCTCCTGGACGGCGCCGAACTCGGGGGCCGCGGGGCGGACGCCGTGATCGCCTCGGGGATGGGCTACATTCCCGAGGACCGGAACACCGAGGGAATCGTCCCCTCCTTTTCGATCCGGGAGAACCTCGTGCTCAAGGACGTGGGGACGGTCGATTGGAGCCGGGGGGGCTTTCTGCGCCTGGGTCCGATAGCCCGGAACGCCGCGGACTTGCGGGAACGGTTCGACATCCGCTGTCCCTCGGTCGATACGGCCGCGGGATCCCTTTCGGGGGGCAACATCCAGAAGGTGATCCTGGCCCGGGAACTGGCTCGGAAGCCCAAGGCCCTCGTCGCCGTATACCCCACCCGGGGGCTGGACATGGGCGCCGAGGAGTTCATCCACAAGCAGCTCCTGGCCCTGAGGGCCGCCGGGGTGGGGATCCTCCTGGTATCCGAGGAATTGGACGAGATCATGAACCTGTCGGACCGGATCGCGGTCATCTACAAGGGCAGGATCCTGAAGGTGGTTCCGGGACGGGACGCGACCAAGCGGTCCCTGGGGCTTTTGATGGCCGGAGTGCTCGATGAATAAGACGATGAAGGCGGTCTACAACGCCGCCGTTGTCCTGGCGGCGACCCTGGCCGCCATGGGCATCGGGGCCCTGGTTTTCGCGGCCGTCGGAGCGGACGTCGTGAAGGCCTACGGGGTGATCCTCACGGAACCCCTGAAGGATCTTATCGGTATCACGGAGATCGCGGTACGGGCCGTTCCCCTGACCCTGATAGCCCTGGGGATCGCCATCGCCTTCCGGAGCGGAACCCTGAACATCGGGGCCGAGGGGCAGATGCTAATGGGCATCCTTGCCTCCAGCGCCGCCGCCATCGCCCTGCCGGACCTTCCGAAGCCCCTCCTGATCCCCCTGGCCGTCCTGGCCGGAGCCGCGGGCGGGGCCGTCTGGGGAGCCGCGGCGGGCATCCTGAAGGCCCGGCTGGGGGTGAACGAGATCCTGTCCACGGTCATGCTCAACTACATCGCCGCCCAGTTCTACACCTTCCTGCTCCGGGGACCCATGATGGATCCCGAGGAGCTGGTGACCGGTTCCGGGACCCCCCAGAGCGTGCGGATCCCCCGGGCCGCCTGGCTAGACCGGCTCCTCCCGGGAACCCGGCTCCACGCGGGAGTCTATATCGCCCTGGTCCTGGCCGTGGTGGTGTTCATACTCCTGTGGCGAACCTCCGCGGGCTTCCGGATGCGGGCCGCCGGCGCCGAGGCCAAGGCCGCGCGCTACGCGGGCATCCGGGTGGAGCGCTACGTGGTGGCGGCCATGCTCCTGTCCGGAGCCTTCGCGGGCATCGCGGGAGCCGTGGAGATCCTGGGGGTCCACCGACGGGCCATCGAGGGGGTTTCCGGGGGCTACGGGTTCACGGGCATCGTGGTGTCCCTGTTCGGGGGGCTCCACCCCGCGGGGATCCTGCCCGCCTCCCTCTTCTTCGGGCTCCTGCTCCTGGGGGCGGACATGACCCAGCGGCTGGCGGACGTCCCGGCCAATATGGTCCTGGTCCTGCAGGGGGCCATCATCCTGGCCATCGTCTCCGCCCGGCAGTTCATGAACAATCCCTACGTCCAGGACCGGCTGGCCCGCAGGCTCGCCCGGATCCGCGGCCGGCCGGCTCCGAATCCGATTCCGGGTTCCCCGGAGGCCTGCCCGGATCCTTCGGATTCCCCGGACCCCTGCCTGGCCGACGAGCCCGCGGCGCTGGCCGGGGGCGGTTCCCGCGACGTACGACCGGAGGATCAACGATGAACGCCGGCTCCTTCATCCTGAACATCCTGATCCTGGGGGTTCCCTTCTCCGTGGCCCTCCTCCTGGCCGGCCTCGGCGAGACGATCAACCAGCGCTCCGGGGTCTTCAACCTGGGCTGCGAGGGCATCATGGCCATGGGGGCCTTCCTGGCCTTCCTGCCGCCCTACTTCCTGGCCAAGACCCCCCTGGCGCCTTCCGCCAACCTGATCGGCATCCTCCTGGCCGTAGCGGCGGGCGCCCTGCTGGGGCTCCTGTTCGCCCTGGTCGTTGTGACCTTCCGGGCCCCCCAGGGGATCGCGGGCATCGGCCTGCAGATGCTCGGCTGGGGCACCGCGGGCACCCTGTTCCGGAGATACGTGGGCGGCGTGACCGGGGTCACCGGAATCCCCTCCCTCCCCATACCGGGGCTTTCCCGCATACCGATCCTGGGTCCCATCCTGTTCAACCACAATCCCCTGGTCTACCTGGCCTTCCTGCTGGTGCCGGTGTTCTGGTACATCCTGTTCAAGACCCCCTGGGGCCTGAAGGTGCGGGCGGTGGGAACCTACCCCCGGGCCGCGGACTCCCTGGGAATCCCCGTGGCCCGCGTGCGGTACCAGGCCCTGGCCCTGGGCGGCGCCATGGCGGGGCTGGCGGGGGCCTACCTCAGCCTGGCCCAGGCCAAGATGTTCGCCGACGACCTGATCGCGGGCCGGGGCTTCATCGCCGTGGCCCTGGTCTACTTCGGCCGATGGAATCCCGTCGGGATCATGGGAGGCGCCCTCCTGTTCAGCCTGGCCCAGTCCCTCCAGCTATCCATCCAGGTGGCGGGGATCGACTTCCCCTACGAGTTCGCGGTCATGCTCCCCTACGCCCTGGTCATCGTGGTGCTGGCCCTGGTGCGCAAGGCGCGGATGGTCGGCCCCGCTGAATTGGGCAAGCCCTTCGACCGGGAGCAGCGGGTCTAGCAGGGTGCTGACTAACTCGAAGCTTGTCAGCACCCTGCTATGCAATTGCTCGAAACGCTTGCGCTTTACTACGCAATTGCGACATTGAGGAAGCTGTTGACAAAGGCGCCATCGCCTTTGTCAACAGCCTGCTAGGTCAGAGCTTCCAGCCCGCCATGAACCAGAAGGAGTTCTGAAGGGCAGTGAGCCCGTAGCTCCCGGAATCCGCGAACGCGGACAGGGAGACCTGCAGGCGGCCGCCCAGGAGCAGGCGGCCCAGCCGGAGGTCCGCGCCGAGGTCCAGGCTGTACTGCAGGTCCGAGAGGACCGAGGAGTAGGGCGACCAATCCAGGAAGACGTAGCCCGCCTTGAGGGCGACCCAGGGAAGGAGAATCCCGAGGGGACGGGCATAGCCCAGGCCCGCATCCAGGGACAGGGCCGTTCCACCGCCCTGGGCGGAACCGTCCAGATAGCTCAGGCTGCCGACCGCGCAGAGCCCCTTCCAAAGGCCGACAAGGCCGTAGAGGTCGAACCCGATGGTATCGTAGGTCTCGGACTCGAGGCTATCTTCCAAATGCTGCCCCCCCGTGCCGAGCCCCGCGTAGAGCCGGGTGCCGATCGAGGCCGCGTCGGCCGGCCGGGCGGACGATGCGGGCCTGGGCGCCGCCTTCCGGTCGGAGGTCGCGGAGGGCTTGCGCGCGATGCCCGCGAGGCCGTCCCCGGCCTCTTCCGCCAGGGCCAGCAGGATCGAGGCACGGCCCTCCCCCTCCGCGGAGGCCTGACGGGCAATGATCCCCGTGTCCACGGCGATCATCTTGGCGGTGACCATGTAGGTACGGTCGACGCGCTGGACCCGGATCGCGACCACGAAATCCGCCCCCAGGTATTTCCCGGCCTCGGAGATCTCGGAGTCCGAGACCAGGCCGGAGAGCTGGAACTCCCTCTCCCGCAGGACCTGCTCGACGTTCGACCGGTCCAGCACGATGAAGCGGCCGGACAGGACGAGCCGCTCCGTCAGCTTTTCCGAGATCGCCGCGGAGGCGGACTTGTCGATGCCCTTCTGTAATACCGCGTCCAGCACGGCCACCTTGGGCTGGGCGAAGGCGGCAAGGGAGAGAATAAGGACGGAGAGGAAGAGGACAGCTCGTTTCATGCTCGGCTCCTGGCTGCGGCGTGCGCGCCCGGGACCACTCTACCCGGGGCGGTCCGCACCGTCAAGTTCGTCGGGTTTTCGGCTCTTTCCCCGCTTATCCCGGTACATGGCCTCGTCCGCCCGGTCGATCAGCTCCGCCAGGCTCTCGCAGGTCGCGGTGTCGAACTCGGCGCCGCCTATGGAAAACCGTATGCTCCAGAGCTTGCCGGACGTTTCGTTCCAGTTCCGAGCGGCCGCCCGGATCCGCCCCGTCAGGGTATCCACGGAACCAGGTTTCGTGTTCGCCTGCAGGGCGATGAACTCGTCCCCACCGATCCTGGCCAGGATATCCCCGGCCCGGAAGCAGGAGGCCAGGATCCCCGCCGCGGCCTTCAGGGCCGCGTCGCCCTCGGCGTGGCCGAACCGGTCGTTGACGCTCTTGAAGTCGTCCAGGTCGAAGTACAGAACCGCGAAGGAGCCTCCCCCCCGGGCGGCGACCTTGTGGTGCTGATCCGCCAGCTCGTCGAAGGACCGTCGGTTCCTTAGGCCCGTGAGGGGGTCGATCCGGGATGATTCCTCGAGCTCCCGGTTCAGGCGCAGGAGTTCCCGCTTGGTGTTGATGAGCTCGTTGTTCATCCGGGAAAACTCTTCCAGCAATTCTTCCTGGGTCACGTCCGGGCCTTCCCGTCCGGGCCGGACCGCTCGGCGGCGATCCGGTTGCCGGTTACCAGGGCTTCCCGGCAATCCGAGCCGGTGGCGTCCGCACCGATCCGACGCCAGAGCCCTTCGGAGACCAGGAACGGAAGGCCCCCGACCAGGACGGCGGGACGGCCGGGTCCCCGGGCCCGCAGGGCCTCCACGACCCGGGAGATCCATCGTACGTTCTCCGGGAGGGTCGCGGACAGGGCGATCAGGTCGGGACGCAGACGATCCACTTCGGCGAGCAGGGACTCCGCGGGGAGGTTCGCCCCGAAGTACCGGGAATCCCAGCCGTCGGACTGGAAGAAGTCCGCCACCATGCGGATGCCGACCTCGTGCAGCTCCCCCTGGGCGGAGGCCGCTACCAGGACCCGGCCGTTCGGCCGGGACTGGGAAATTAGGCGGGGATACAGCTCGGACATGAGGTACTGGGTGGCGGCGGTCGCGAAATGCTCCTGGGCGACGGAAACCTCGCGGACATGCCAGAGTCGGCCGATCTCCCGCTGGGCGGGCTGGAAGAGGTCCAGGTAGAGGTCCCGGACCGAACGGCCCCGGGAGAGTTCGGTTTCGACCACCTTCCCGGCCAGGTCCCGCCGCCCGTCCACCAGGGACCGGACGTAGGCGTGGACGGGGGTGCCCGGAGCGGGCCCCGGCCCTCCGTACCGGCTCGAATACGCGTCCAGACCCGCGTAGGATTCCGCGGCGAGCTCCCCGAGTTCGAGGATCACGCGGGCGTCGGGATCCTTCAACGAACCGGCGGCCCCCCGGGCGGCGCAACGGAGGGATTCCGCGATCAGTTCGTCGGGCAACGGAAGGCCGCGGAACAGGACCTTGAGCCAGGAAAGGTAGTCCTTGAGGGAATCGACTTCTCCGGACAGGGCCGACTGGGCCAACCTTCGGACATGGTGGGCCATGTCCTCCCGGGCCAGGCGGAGGCTCCTCTCGTCGTAGCGGAGCCTCAGGTCCGGCCGGAGTTCGAAGAGCGAGTCCAGGGCCCGCCCGGCGGCCGTATCGGGGTGATCGATCAACTCTTCAAGGGCTCGGGAATTCCGGACCATCTCCTGCCTCTCCGGGGGGATCGAAGGTGAAGGTTACCGCTCAGGGTAATCTAAGTCTTGCGCTAAGTATATGTCGGTGGAGGGGAAAGACAAGCGGCCGGACCTGGGCGGTTTTGACATTTCGGGAAACTCCTTCATACTTACATCAACGGAAGCATCATCCTATTGGAGAGGACATGCCTGAGTACGACCTTGAAGGCTTGCTGAACGAGATCCTGGACGCCAGCCTGGAGGCCGCCTTGAAACGCCTCGCGGACGCCGCCCGGAGGGACGGATACCCCGCGGTGATCCGAAATTACCTGGAACCCGTACTTCAGCGGACGGGCAAAATGTGGATCGACGGCACGATCTCCCTGGCCCAGAGCTATATCGCCTGAAAGGTTGCGGAGAACGTGCTCAAGGCCGCGCTGGAAGACGGGGACCCGGGCACCGCGGCGCCTCCACGGGGAGTGGCCGTGCTCGGCAACATCGAGGACGACTTCCACGCCCTGGGCCGAAAGATGGTCGCGTCCTTCCTGCGCCTGGACGGCTGGGAGATCGTGGACCTGGGAAACGACGTCTCCCCCGCGGATTTCGTGGATGCCGCCCTGGAACAAAAAGCCCGGATCATCGGGGTTTCCGCCATGATGCTGTCCACGGCCCTGAACATCCGGGGCCTGCGGGAGGAACTCGACCGGCGGAACCTGTCCGGGGTCCTTCCCCTGGCCGTGGGAGGGGCGGTGTTCAACATGCGCCCCGGTCTCGTGAAGGAGGTCGGAGGGGACGGCACCGCCTCGAGCGCCATGGACGCCCCCGCCCTGTTCCGGACACTCTGTGATAATGCCGCCGCCAGCGGTCCCGTCAGCGATACCGAGAGCGCTGCCGGGGATGATGCCGGAATGCCGGACGGAGCCCGGACATGAAACCCGTGGAACGGGTGACGGCCCTGTTCCGCGGGGAGCCCTACGACCGGCCTCCCTACGGACTGGCCTGCTGTACCTTGGGGGCTTCCCTCACCTCGACCCCCGTCGGGGAATACTACGGGGACCCGGCCCTGTATGCCCGGGGTCAGGGGGCCGTCTGCGACCTGCTGGACCCGGACATCGTGTTCACCCCCTTCGTGTTCGCCTTCGAGGCCGCAGCCTTCGGCGCGGCCCTGGCTCCCCAGAAGGACTCGGTGCCCAACGTACGCCAGCCTCCCTTCCGTACCGCGGAGGACGCCCTGACGGGCCGGGATCCCAAGCCCGGTTCCGATCGGTACCTGGATTTCCTGGTCGACTCTTCCGTGGCCTGCTCGAAGGCCTTCGGGACGGAACGGATCGTGGCGGCCCCCATCGTCGCACCCACGGACCTGCCCGCCCTCCTGGTCGGGATCGAGGAATGGATCGAAACCCTGCTCTTCCGGTCCGACGTGGCGGAAAGGCTGTTCTCGAAGGCGCTCGATCATTTCCGGTCCCTTTCCGAAGCCTACCGGAACGCGGGGGTATCCATCCTGGTCATGCCGATGATGTTCGCGAATCCCCGCATCCTGGACGAGAGGAACATCCGCAGGTCGGCCCTGCCGGTCCTGGAGTCGGCGCTCCGGGATTGCCCCCTGCCCGTAGTTCTCCATCACGGAGGAACCGCGTTCGCCGACAGGATCGGCCTTTATACCGGCCTGCCCGGTCTTGCGGGATTCGCCATCGGGGCCCAGGACAGCTTCTCCCGGGCCCGGGAACTCGCGGGGCCGGAGGCGGTCCTCCTGGGCAACATCCTGGGCCCCTGCTTCGACGCCTATTCCCGGGATTTTCTCTCCGGCGCCCTCAGGGCCCTGGTGGAGGCACAGAGGGGTGACCGGCGGTGGATTTTCGCGAACAGCGGGGCGGAGCTTCCCGCCTGGACCCCCCCGGACCGGCTTACCCTCGTCCGCGACATCCTGCAGGGGCGCGGCTCGTGAGCCTACCCGGAATCCCGCGGGCCCGGGTCCGGGTCCTCTCCTGCGGGATACTCCGGGAGGAACTCGGGGCCCTCCCGCCCGCTTTGCTGGCGCGCCTGGACATCGTGATCCTCGATTCGATCCTACATATGCGGCCGCTGGACCTGGAGTCCGGCCTGCACGGCCTGTTGGATTCCGCCCCCGGCGCCCCCGCGATCCTGGTGTTCGGGGACTGCTCCCCCGGGATGCGGGAGATCAGCGAGGGGACCGGCCTCATCCGCATCCCCGGGGTCAACTGCTGCGAGATCGTCCTGGGCCGGGAACGGTACAGGAACCTCCGCAGGCAGGGAGTGTTCCTCTTCATGCCGGAATGGACCGCCCGGTGGCGCGAGGTCTTCCAAGCGGAGCTTGGACTCGGCGATTCCGAAACAGCCCGGGGATTCATGACCGATTCCATGAAGGCCCTGGCGTACGTGGACACCGGGGTCGTGCCGGTTCCGCATGCCATCCTCGCGGAGATAGAAGCCTTCT
>ERZ795054.950-NODE-950-length-30529-cov-7.642909_pt1 | contig 30529 bp, 29 predicted proteins | sample MGYA00375138_ERZ795054 | MGnify/ENA primary metagenome ERZ795054 (study PRJEB30183, sample SAMN05720215) | anaerobic digester metagenome | isolation source: active sludge of municipal wastewater-treating anaerobic digesters | place: USA | collected 2014-12-23 ... | reverse complement strand
CCGCTGGAAAAGGGCGAGACCGACGGCGGCAAATGGCCGTGCGCCCCGCTTGACAAGAAATATATTTCTCACTTTCCCGAGGAGCGCACCATATGGTCATATGGCTCCGGGTATGGCGGGAACGCCCTGCTCGGTAAAAAATGCCTTGCGCTCCGCATCGCAACAGTCATGGCCCGCGATGAGGGCTGGCTTGCCGAACACATGCTGATTCTGGGTATAACCAATCCCAAAGGAGAAAAGAAATACATCGCCGGAGCGTTCCCGTCAGCCTGCGGAAAGACGAATCTGGCCATGCTGATCCCGACGGTCCCGGGATGGAAAGTCGAAACCGTCGGCGACGACATCGCCTGGATGAAATTCGGCAAGGACGGAAGGCTTTATGCGATCAATCCCGAGGCGGGATTCTTCGGCGTGGCCCCCGGCACCTCGATGCAGTCGAACCCGAACGCGATGAAGGCCATGAACCGCAACACCATATTCACGAACGTGGCGCTGACAGGCGACAAGGACGTGTGGTGGGAAGGCATCGGATATGACGCTCCGGGCAAGGTCATCGACTGGAACGGCAACGAGTGGGAGCAGGGCAAATCGGACAAACCCGCAGCTCATCCCAACGCGCGCTTCACCGCACCGGCCAAACAGTGCCCCGCTGTCGACCCGGCGTGGGAAGACCCCGCGGGCGTGCCGATCAGCGCGTTCCTCTTCGGCGGGCGAAGGCCCAGCACCGTTCCCCTGGTTCATCAGTCATTCAGCTGGAACCACGGCGTGTTCCTGGGCTCGATAGTGGGCTCTGAAGTAACCGCAGCCGCACTTGACGTCAAGGCCGGCACCGTGCGCCGCGACCCGTTCGCCATGCTTCCCTTCTGCGGGTACCATATGGGAGACTATTTCAAGCACTGGATAAACATAGGCTCGAAAACCTCGTCCGACAAGCTGCCGAAAATTTTCTATGTCAACTGGTTCCGGAAAACTGCCGACGGCAAGTGGCTCTGGCCCGGGTACGGCGAAAACAGCCGCGTGCTCAAGTGGGTCTTCGAGCGCTGTAACGGCGAGGGCAAGGCGGTCGAGACCGAAATCGGCTTCATGCCGACCGTGGACGCGATCGACCGTACCGGGCTTTCAGATGTCAGCGAGCAGGATATGAAAGAACTGCTCACGGTCGACAGGAAAGGCTGGCTTGCCGAGATCGACCTCATCAAGCAGCATTACGCCAACTTCGGCGACCATCTGCCTTCAGAGCTCAAAGCGGAGCTCGAGGCCCTGGAAAAACGCCTGAAATAAAAAATTAGGTACCACAAAAAAAAAGCCGTGAAAACGGCTTTTTTTATTTTTTATACCAACCGGACTTGACATTTATATTGCCCGTTATTATATTTTACACAATATAATTTTATAAAATATATAGCGAGGAAAATCATGAAAAAACAGAACAACAAAACGGTATACGATTATACGGTCAAAGCGAACACGGGATTCAATAAGCCGCTCGATGAATACCGGGGCAAAGTCCTGCTCATCGTGAATACTGCAAGCAAATGCGGATTCACCCCCCAGTACGACGGGCTCCAGAAACTGTACGACAGCTATCGCGATAAGGGATTCGAAGTGCTGGCTTTCCCGTCAAACCAGTTCATGAACCAGGAGCCGGGATCGGACAGCGAGATACAGTCCTTCTGCGCAGTCAATTTCAACATTAATTTCCCGGTCTTCTCCAAAATCGACGTCAAGGGTCCAGACGCCGACCCGCTTTTCAGGCACCTGACCGAATCCGCTCCCGGAATCTTAGGCTCCAGGGACATCAAGTGGAATTTCACCAAATTTTTAATTGACCGCAACGGGAAAGTGGTGCGCAGATATGCACCAGTGACCAGGCCGGAAAAAATCGAAAAAGATATAAGGAAAATTCTCTGATGGCCGCAATCGATGAATACCTGAAGCTCGACAACCAGCTCTGCTTCGTGCTGTATGCCGGCTCAAGGGCCATAACGCGCATGTATAAGCCGCTGCTTGACGAGCTGCATCTCACCTATCCGCAATATCTGGTCATGCTCGTGCTCTGGGAGGATGACTCCCGGAGCGTGACCGATATCGGACAGAGGCTCCAGCTCGATTCGGGCACCCTGACCCCGCTTCTCAAACGGCTCGAATCCCAGGGCCTCATTATACGCAAAAGGCTTGAATCCGACGAAAGGAAAGTGATTGTCGCGCTCACTCCCGAGGGAAAAAAGCTGAAAGAAAAAGCGGTTGCCGTGCCGAAGGAGCTTTTCTGCAGAAGCGGGCTTGGCGAAAAGGAGTTCATGGCCCTGAAAGACCAGATAACGGGCCTGATATCGAGAATGGAAACCCGGAGCGGCGAATGCGAAAAATGACGGTTCAATCCTTTTCCCGCGCAAAAAAATACCGGTAAAGAAGGACAATGAAAGCGGCGCAGATGAACGGCACTGCGGCGGGAACGTATTTGCCGGCAGGAGCGAGCATGATGACCGTCCAGTGCAGCAGAATCATCTTCCACGAATTCATCCCGAACGGGAAATCCTCACGCCGTGTAATGACGAATAGTCCCGAAAGGTTCCAGCCGTAAAGGGAGATGTAGGCATGGGACTTCAGCAGCAGTTCGGGAAGCGGCGTCATCCCCATAGCCTTTGCGGGGATATACAGCAGCCCGGTGAACGCAGTGAACAGCAGGAAAACCATCCCCGATATCAGGAAATGTTTCTGTTTGAGGCCCGCCCCGTATTTCAGAAAATAAACGAAAAGAAAGATCACTGCCACGAAGAGAACCGAGGCTGCGGCGACCTCCGCCGCGAATAGCCCGAAAATTATGAAAACGAAGAAAATGATCACCCCGATATTTATTGTCCAGAAAATGCCGTTTTCAATCAGGCGATGAAGGGCGGGCCTGTCCGGGCCGATATACCGGAACATGACCGACATGGTGATAAGGGAAACGGGAAATGAAAATCCCAGAAAGAAGACGTCGGGTTTCAGTTTGTCAAGAGTGAACCAATGAAAAAATTCGGTATTCATCACGACGACTGTGGAAAAAACAAACGAGAGAGACAGGCACAGGAGCGCGGCCTCGTGAAACTTTCGCTCAACCGGCGCGTCATTCCTGAAGAAATTTTTCGGGAAAAAAGAAAAACGTCCTGTCCTGGTCTTCTCGACGATCGCCCACATCGGGACCGCGGCGGCCAGGGCGATCCCGTAACGGTTGAAAAATGCCAGAACAGCGTAAACGGCGCCCAGCGCAAGATACAGCAAGAGACCGGCGGAAGGCCTGCCTTCGCCCCTTGTGTAATGGAGAATCACGAATCCGCCCACGGTCATGTTGAAAAGAAAAACATGAAGGCGCTCGAAGTTCAGGGGGATGACAATATCGAGAAAGCCGAACAGAAAACCGGCCGCCATGAGGGACATGAGAATGATCTTCAGATATGCGGGCATGGACCTGGCCGGGCTCACCTGGAATCATCCCTCCCCGGTTTCACAGTTTCATCCGGCGAACCCGGGCACTCGCCCGAAGCCAGAGGGCATGACGCGCATTTGTCCGGGCTGCATGCATGATCACCGGGTTTTCTGAAAAAACGGACGACCCGGTAAACCGCGAAAGCCGCGGCGGCGAAAACTATGACGAGAGCGATCACGGTCTGCATGTCACCCCGCAATGACCGAACCGGCCCGCTGGATGATAAACGCCACGATCCATGCGAGCGCGGTCGTGTAGAAGGCGGCGAAAGCCGCCCAGCGCCAGCTTCCGGACTCCCTGCGGATGGCCGCTATCACGGCCGCGCAGGGGAAATAAATCAGCACGAAAATGATGAACGCAAACGCGGTTAGCCGGGTAAAAACCTTTCCGCCGTCCGGATGTTCGGCGGTCCTGAGCCTTTCCGCCAGCGAGGTTCCCCCCTCTTTGCCGTCGGGATCGGCGTGATACAGGACCCCGAGCGTGCCGACCACGACCTCCTTTGCGGCCAGGCCGGTGACGATGCTCACGCTCATCTTCCAGTCAAATCCGAGCGGGGCCATTACAGGCTCGATCGCAGCGCCGATTCGGCCGATGTAGGATTTCGAAAGCCGCTCGGTCTCCCGGGCGTACTCGATGTGCTCGATCTCGCGCTCCATGGACTGTTTCATGGACTCAAGCGTCGAAGCCCGGCCCGCGGCCAGGCTGTCCCGCGACACCGATTCAACGGTCATCCGGTACTTGTCCTGAATCCCCCTGATCTCGCCGTCATAATCCCTGGAATACTTCACCTCGAGCGGAAAAACTCCCAGGGCCCAGATCAGCACCGAGGCCACGAGGATCACTCCCCCGATTTTTTTCAGGTACTCGACGCCCTTGTCCCACATGTGGCGCAGCGTGGTCGTGATCTGCGGGAGCCGGTACGGGGGCAGCTCCATGACGAACGGCACCTCCCGGGCCCGGAAAAACGCGCGCTTGAGGACCATGCCGGCGAGTACCGCTATCGCGATCCCGAACAGGTAGACGAGAAAAAGCATCGTACCCGAATACGCCGTGAAAAAAGCCCCGATGAAAAGAGCGTATACCGGGAGACGGGCGCTGCACGACATGAAGGGGATGATGAGCATCGTCAGCAGCCTGTCCTTTCTGCTCTCGAGGATGCGCGTGGCCATGATCGCAGGCACGTTGCACCCGAACCCCATGATCAGGGGGATGAACGACTTGCCGTGAAGCCCTATCCTATGCATGACCTTGTCCATTATGAACGCCGCCCTGGCCATGTAGCCCGTGTCCTCCATGAACGATATCATGAAAAAAAGGATGAGGATGTTCGGAAGAAAAATGATCACGCCCCCGACCCCGGCCAGCACGCCGTCGACGATCAGGCTCTTGAGCAGGCCGTCGGGCACGTGCAGACTGACGAAGGCCGAGAGATGGTGCATGAACGAATCGATCCAGTTCATGGGATACTCGCCCAGGACGAACGTCATGGTGAACGTGAGCCACATGAAAAATAGAAATATCGGGAAACCGAGTATCCTGTGGGTGAGCATGCGGTCTATCTTTTCGCTCGGGGTCAGCTCGGGCATCTGGCCGGGCTTGAACGTCTCCCGAAGGGCGCCGGAGATGAAGCCGAACTTCGCGTCGGCTATCAGCGCCTCGGTGTCTTCATGGTGCGACGATTCGAGCTTCTCGATCTGGGTCTGCGCTTCCTTTATGACCTCGGTCCGGTTCGTGCAAGAGCCGAAAATCATCTCTTCGATCTTTTTATCCTTTTCCAGCAGCTTGATTGCGAGAAAGCGCGACGAGATGCTGTCGGTGAGCGCGCAGTTGTCCCCGGCCCAGATCTTTTCCTGTACGGCGGTTATGGCCTTCTCGATGTCTCCGCCGTAGTTGATGTGGATATGCCGTATGGTGCCTTCCCTGTCTTCGTACGCCTCGATGACGCGGTCAAAGAGCTCGTCGAGGCCTTCTCCCTTCGATGCGACCGTGGGAACGAAGGGCATGCCGAGCAGGCGGCCCAGCCCCGTGTAGTCGAACGTGTGGCCGGCGTTCTCGAGCTCGTCGTACATGTTGAGGGCCATGATCACCTTGATGTCCATGTCGATGAGCTGCGTCGTCAGGTAGAGGTTCCGCTCCAGGTTCGAGGCGTCCACGATGTTTATCACGATGTCGGGTGTTTTCTCCAGAATATAGTCCCGCACCTGCAGCTCTTCGCCCGAATATCCGGTGATCGAATACGTACCCGGCAGGTCGACGAGGTTGATCACGTATCCGCCGTGCTCGAAGCCCGCCTGCTTGGCGTCAACGGTCACTCCGGTGTAGTTGCCGACCCTTTCCCTCGAGCCCGATACATGGTTGAACAGGGTCGTCTTCCCGCTGTTCGGGTTTCCCACCAGCACCACGTCGATTTCCCTGCTCCTTTCGTCGGCGGTCCTCAAAAGGCCATTCTGAACCGCACCGGTATCGGCGCACCGGGCGCGCAGGGCCCTTTTGCGCAGCCTCCCGTGCCGCTCCCGTATCTCGCCGGGAAGCATCCGGCTCATCGGATCATCGTGAACCGCGACGAAATGACGGCGGCGGCCCCTGCGGCCCCTTAAAGGCGTTCGGGCGGGAGATCCTTCGTGCGCATCTTCCCTGTCCTCGCATTCGAAAGCCTCGTCCTCGGTCAGCACTTCAATGAGCCGGGCCTCGCTCCTTCTCAGGGAGACATTATAGCCCATGATCTTGTACTCGACCGGGTCCCTGAGGGGGGCCTTTTTTATTACTTCAACCTCTTTGCCCTTTACGAATCCCATCTCGAGGATGCGGTTTCTGAAAGCGCCCCTTCCCCTGATTTTGGTGATTATTCCGGCCTGTCCGTTTTCAAGCTGATCGAGAGTCATGACCTTTTCCGTACCTTAATAACCAAATTGCCCTGAGCATGAGCAGGTAATCATTTCTTATCGGAATCAAGGTATAAAAACATCAAATTAGTTTCAACTAATTTTTTTTGGTTTTCCTATAATTTACCGTCATCCATCATCTCAGTAATCTCCTGATAAAGGACGATAATATTAAAAACTATTTTCCCAGCCGAACCGGCGTCGATGTGAAAGAAATAAAAGTATACAGGATAACCCAGACCCGCAGCGGGCATCCAACCCTGCTCGTTTCCCGGGAAGGAAAGGAAATCCCCCTGCACAGCTCGGTTGACCCGCTGAGGGAGGCGGAAAGCATGAGGGACAGGTTCGACCCCGGCCGTTACGACACCCTTGTCGTCCTGGGCACCGGCCTCGCCTATCACCTGCTGCCGCTTGAATCCATGCTTGATGCCTATACGTCTGTGTTTCTCATCGATATTCTTGACGGCATACGGGAGACAGTCGCCGAAGGCGCGGCCGCGTTCCTGTCCCGCAATCACAGAGTCAGATTCCTGACCGGGCTCGCCCCCGAAGAGGTCGCAGCCGAGCTTTCATCCGCCCTCGATCTCGGTTCGACCAGGGGCATATCGGTGCTCGAACATCCCGCTTCGATGAGGATCTTTCCCGAATACTATCTCGCGGTGAAAAAACAGATAGAATCAGTCATCAATAAAAAGGCGGGAAACGAGGCGACCAGGAAGGCGTTCGGCGTGAAATATTTCAGGAACATCCTGAGCAACTGCGCGATGGCCGGCGAATTCATGCCGGTCGCCGGGCTTTTCGGACGCTTCAAAGGGTGCACCGCGATCATCGCGACATCAGGCCCATCCCTGGACCGCTGCCTTGGAATCATTCGTGAACAGCAAACGGGATGCTGCATCATCGCGGCAGACTCGGCCCTCCCCGTGCTCGAAAGATCCGGCATACGGCCCGATTTCACGGTATCGATCGATCCGCAGCCGTATATCTACGAGCACCTGATGCTCTCGGAGCCCGGGCGCACGGTGCCGGTGCTGTCCATATCCGCGAGCAGCCGCGCATTCGAATGGGCATGCCGGAACGCGGGGAAAAAGGACGGCATGCGGTTCCTTTCGCTGAACAGCCATCCCCTCTCGCAGGTCATAGCTTCTCTTGGCGGGGATTTCGGTTCAATCGAGTCCGGCACCGGCAATGTGGCAGGGGACGCGGTCAGGATGGCCATACTGATGGGATTCGACAGGATCGCCCTTGCCGGATTCGATTTCTCGTTCCCGCGGTACGCGATTTACGCCCGGGGCACCGCGTACCAGAGAAGATACGGCGTATATTTTCAGGACCGCTTCTCGACCGTCGAGACCAGGAACGCGGCCTATATCTTCGCCTCGAGCGGGGGGCTGAAACAACAAGGGCTCTACACCCGTAAATCGTTTGTCCAGTACCGGGAATCGCTCGAAACCCTGATCGGCTGCGGCAAGACAGACATTGTCTCCATGATGGGAGAGGGACTTCCCATCAGCGGGGCCCCGGCAGCGGGAGGAGAAATCTTCCCCGGCGCTCCCGGTACGAAAAACAAGACCGATATCCTCCGCTCGATCTCTGCAGGGAGGGGCCCGACGCGCATCGCCTTTAAGGCCGCAGACCTGAAAGCTGCGCTGAACAATAAAACTCTGGTAAAAGAACTCGCTGCGGCGTCGGCCGGCGGCGTTTTAAATGAAAAAAAAATCGAAATGATGATAAAGGCCTTCCGCAGGGGGGATTCATGAACAAGCGACGGAGGAGAACACGATGAGAGTCGGCGTGACGGGGATATTCGCTTCCGGTAAAGGGACCGTATGCGAGATGTTCCGCGCCATGGGCGCGGAGGTCATAGACACCGATATCCTGGCGCGGGAGATCGTGGAGCCGGGCGGCGAGGGCCTTGCCAGGATCGTCGCCGAGTTCGGGAAAGAGTTCCTTGACGGCGACGGGACTCTTTCCAGGCGCCGGTTCGCCGCCCATGTTTTCTCGGACCCCGGGAAAGTGAAAATCCTGAACGGTATAACCCATCCGATAATCCTCGATCTGACACTCAAACGCTCGAGCGGCGGGGGGATATACATGGTAAACACACCTCTTCTTTTCGAGGCCGGGTTCGACCGGCACATGGACAAAAACATCGTGGTCGTCGCCCGCTCGGAGCAGGTCGTCGCCCGGGGCATAGAGCGGGACGGCATCACCGCCGAAGAGATAAAACAGAGGCTCGAGCATCAAATTCCTCTCAATGAAAAAATGAAAATGGCCGATTATGTAATAGATAATTCAGGCGCTATCGAAAACACCAGAAGGCAGGTAATAGAGTTATGGAACACTTTGAAGGACATGAACAACCGGTAAAGCAGAAAAGCGTGTATCTTCTGCACCTGGACACTCCCCGGATACTTCTCATCTCGGCGGTCATCATCGGGATCATCGTGGCGTCGTTTCTCGTCGGGATGAATTTCGTGAAAGACAGCGGGACCATAGCCCCGGCCGCCTCGGACGGGATGTTCATGAACGACAATAAAAGCGCGTCGGTGTTCGACGAGTCGATCCCCGCGCCTCCGCACAGGGGAGACGAGGCCGAAAGCGCCATGAACGATGCGCAGAGCGCAGGCGCCTACGATCTCGCGAAAAAAGACGACACATTGCCGCAGACCGAGCAGAGCGCGCCGGCCGATGTTCTTACCGGTGAAAGCATAAAGGAGATAATCCCTCCGGCGGTCGCTGAAAAGCCGGCCAGGAAGACCGTGGCGAAATCGTCGTCGCCCGCGAAGAAAATAGCCCGCGCCCATAAACACCATCGCAAGGCCGACCGCACCAGGGAAGCAAGCGCCCCGGCCAGAAGCAAATCCCAGGTTGCAGTCGTCGCCGCCGCGGATTCTTACTCGCGCAACGAAGATTCCGGCTCGGGTGAATTTTCGGTGCAGGTCGCCTCGTACGACAGGAAAAGCAGGGCGCTCGCCGAGGCCGAGACCCTCAAGGGCATGAACTACGACACCTATGTCGATTCTTCAGAAGTCAACGGCCGTCAGTTCTTCCGCGTCAGGATCGGACCGGTCATGTCGAAGAACCGCGCCAGGAGCATACTCAGGGACATGCAGTCCAATGAGCGTTACGCCGAAAGCTATATCGTGCGCGAATAAGCCGAGTCGAATCCGGCCATGATTTCGCTGTTCAGCACCACCAAGGACCTGATCATGCAGATCGATAACTTCATCGATCTGACCGTGACCGCGAGCCTGCATCTTCAGGAGGGCATCAGGGAATACATGGGCGGCAGGTTTGACGATTTCGAAAAAAGGCTCGGCGTCGTGCTCGATGCCGAGAACAACGCCGACAACCTCAGGAAAGAGATCGAATCCCGCCTCTACTCCCAGACACTCATCCCCGAATCGAGGGGGGACGTCCTTGGAGTCCTGGAAAGCATGGACACGATAATAGACACGTCCAAGGGGACGCTGTTCGAATTCTCCATAGAAAAACCGGTCATCCCCGAGGACCTGAAAACCGATTTCGTAAGCCTCACAGACCCGGTCATCAAGTCGGTTGAGGCCCTCGCGTACGGGGCCCGGGCCTTCTTTTACGACGTTTACTCGGTCAAGGACCATATTCACATCGTCAAATTCTATGAAAAGGAATGCGATTCCGCCTCCGAAAGAATCAAAAGAAAAATTTTCGCCTCCGATATGGGACTTTCCCAGAAAATGCAGCTGAAAAACCTCATCTCACAGATCGACTCCATGGCCGACGACGCCGAGATAATAGCCGACCGTCTCAGCATCGCGAGCATTAAAAGAATAGTGTAGCTAAATGAGCGCCTTCCTCTTCATCACCAGCGGCCTGTTCCTGGGCTGGAGCCTGGGCGCCAACGACGCCGCCAACATATTCGGCACCGCCGTCGGATCGAAAATGGTCAAGTTCAGGACCGCGGCCGTCGTGTCCGGAATATTCATAATCATCGGAGCCGTAATGTCGGGGAGCGGCGCCGCGAGAACTCTGGGAACGCTGGGAACGGTGAACGAGATAGGCGGCTCCTTCATCGTCGCCCTTTCGGCGGGGATCACCGTTTACTGGATGACGGTTGCCGACATGCCGGTATCGACGACCCAGGCCATCGTGGGCGCCATCATAGGCTGGAATTTTTTTTCGGGATCGCTCACCGACTACGGGTCTCTCTCGACGATCGTTTCGACATGGGTCATCTGTCCGCTGCTGACTGCGGTCTTTGCAATGGCCCTGTACAAAGTGATGAAAATATTTTTAAAAAAGACCAGGATACACCTTTTAAAACAGGACACCATGACGAGGATCGGGCTCATCATCGTCGGCGGTTTCGGCGCGTTCTCCCTGGGCGCGAACAACATAGCGAACGTCATGGGCGTGTTCGTCTACGTCTCCCCGTTCAAGCCCCTGGAGCTCGGCATGGTCACGCTCTCGGACTCGACGATACTGTTTCTGCTCGGCGGTCTGGCGATCGCCATTGGGGTGTTCACCTATTCCAGAAAAGTCATCGACACCGTCGGATCAAAAATACTCAAGCTGACACCGGAGGCCGCGCTGGTGGTCGTGCTCTCGACGTCGCTCGTTCTTTTTCTCTTCGCCTCCGAGAACCTCGAAAATTTTCTCGCGTCGCACGGACTGCCGACCCTTCCTCTCGTACCGGTATCGAGTTCGCAGGGCGTCATCGGCGCGGTGGTGGGCATCGGGCTCATTCACGGGGGCAAAGAGCTCAACATACAGGTGCTCGCCAGGGTCGCATCGGCCTGGGTGACCGCGCCGGTGATGGCCGCGGTGATAAGCTTCGTATCGCTGTTTATATTCCAGAATGTGTTCAACCAGCAGGTTTTCAGGCCGGTTCACTACGAGGTATCGGGCGAAGTGGCGGCGAAAATGAAGTCCGAGGGGATGGATGAATCAATGGCCGAAAAACTCCTGGGGACCCAATACGCCGGCTCGATGGCTTACAACGCCTTTCTCAAAGAGAAGTATCCGGCCCTGAGCAGGGAGCAGAGGGACAGGATCATAGCGCTGTCGAAGATAAACGACCTGAAGGTGGACATCCTGAAGATCAGCAGGGAGTTGATGAGCGGGTGGTTCTCCGGGCCGGAAGCCGAATCGATTCTCCTGATCAACAGCAGACAATACAGGCACCTGTGGCAGCTACACGACGACCTGATCGGCATATACCCCGGCTGGAAATATCTGCCCGCACACAAAAAAAACAGGATACACAACGGCGAGATCAGGGCTAAAATCGAATACCTGAAAAGATCGTTTTCACTGAAAGCGAATGTAAACGGCGGGACAGCCAGATAGCCGTCCCCTTTAGTACCTGTTTTCCTGGATAAGCATCTCTTCCATTTCATCCGCCTTTGCGGCTATGTAGGTGAGCGATTTCATGAACCGCATCGGATCGCAGTCCTCGAGAAGGATGGAATTTCTGAGCACGAGGGTGGAGTCCATCAGGGCGATCGCCCCGTAATCGAACGTCGCATTGAGCTGGAGCGCATACTTGTAAAGCTCGCAGAGGTCCTGCTTCAATTTTCCGACTATCGAATAATAGTTGATGACCCTGTCCCCGGACTCATCGTTGGAAAGCGTAACAAGCACTTCCTGGGACCTTCCGTTCTCGAAATCGATCTTTGTCCGGTAGCTCCCCTCGGAATCCTTGTGAAATTTCAATTTGAATTCGCTTGCAATCGCAGATATGAATCCGTCGAATACTTCCATTTGCGCTCCTTTACCGCGGGTCTACGGCCCCGGGAATTAAGTGGAGTCTATAATTAATGGCATATTCCGTCAAGAATTTATCATGAGAGCGAAAAAGTCTTGAAAAATCGCATGCTCTTTTAAACGCTGTTTACATTCGCCATTACGGTTTTCCCTATGTTTTTCATACGCGATTCAGAAGACAATAAACTGAAAAAAGAGATAGGAAAGCGCTCCCGCGAAATCGTGTCCTATTTATCGGTCGACCTTGGAGAGAGAACCCTCCGGAAATACGATAACCTGAACAGGGCCCGCTCCTACATACTGGATTATTTCTCGGACAAATGCCCCGCGGCCCATATCAGCGAGGAAACCTACATTGTCCAGGACAGGGAAGTGTCCAACATCGTGGCCGAAATTCCCGGGTACGAGCAGCCCGAGAGGATAATACTCATAGGAGCCCACTACGACACAGTGGAGGACACCCCGGGCGCAGACGACAACGCCACGGCCATCGCCGCCCTTCTCGAAATCTACCGCATGCTGGCGCAGCAACGGCATAAAAAAACGATCCGCTTCGTGGCGTTCACGCTCGAGGAGCCGCCGTTCTTCTCGACCGACCAGATGGGAAGCATGAAATACGCCGAAATCTGCCGCGCAAGGGAAGAACAGATCGAGCTCATGATCGCGTTCGACATGCTGGGATTCGCGAACAAAAAGGTCCGCCAGGAGTTCCCGTTTTCGAGCATAAAGGGCGACTTTCCCCCGACCGGGACCTATCTCACCGTGGTATCGTTTCCGTCAGCGGCTGAATTCACCTACCTCTGGAAAAAAATATACAACGGCCTTACCAGGGACAGGATTTACGAGATAATCGGCCCGGCTTCGATCCCCGGCATAGCCCTTTCTGACCACAGCTCGTTCGCCAAAAAGGGCTTCCCGGCGATCCTGCTCACCGACACCGCGTTCTACCGAAACAAAAACTACCACGCGCCGACCGACACCATCGACACGATCAATTTCAAGTTCCTCACCGCGAACATAATAGCAATCGCCCGCACCGCGCATGAGCTTTTGAATATGCAGCCGATCGGAAAACAAGAGGAAAAAAGACATGGAATGCAGCAAGAAGAAAAACCTTGACCGGTGCAACTGCAGTTATGAGCCCTGTTCGAGAAAAGGGGCCTGCTGCGACTGCCTGGCGTACCACGTCAGAATGAGGCAGCTGCCCGCGTGCGTGTTCCCCGAACAGGCCGAGCGCACCTACGACCGTTCGTTCGAGCATTTCGCGCGACTGGTCACGCAGGGCAAGGCCTAGCGTCCCTGAAAAGAGCCGCGACCCGGATCCCCCCGTTCATGAACAGCACCTTCCGGTCATGGGGAAGCGAGAGCGCCTTTTCAGTTTCAAGTCCCGGCACGATTATCGCATAACCGCATTCACCGTACCACAACCTCACCGTTTCCCCGATCATCCTGTAAAGACCGGCGACATCATGGCCCTTGAGGCGCTCGCCGTACGGGGGGTTCATCACGATCAGGCACCTGCGGTCAGGGGGGATTTCAACCCTCCCGGCGAAAAAATCCCTCGTCTCGACCGAACAGATATCGTCCAGGCCCGCGGATGAAATATTGGCGCGCGCGACATCAACGGCCCCGGGGTCGATGTCGGATGCAATGACTGAAATGACCGAATTTCCGGGCGCTTCGTTGACGAGGCGCCCGCGCAGGTGATTATAGGCTGCGGCGCCGAACGCCGGCCATTTCATGAAAGGAAACTCCCGGTCCATGCCGGGAATCATTCTTTTCGCCATGGCCGCCGCCTCAAGGCTGAAGGTGCCCGATCCGCAGAACGGGTCGAGCAGCATCCGGTAGTTTCCGATCCCGGCCTCGAGAAGCATGAGCGCGGCGGTCGTTTCCCTGAGCGTGGCCCGGGTGACCAGCGTTTTATGCCCGCGCCGGTACAGGGGCCCGCCCGTCGAATCGAGGCTCAGGACGCAGCGGTCATGATCGATGCGGACAAAGACCGTCTGGGAGCCCTCCCCTCCGGAAAAAGAGACCGGGACGCACTGCGAGGCCATCCGCGCGCCGACGGCGGCCGCAAGGTGCTCAGCGACAGCGCCCGAATGGTAGAGCCTCGACTTGCGGCACGTGACGTTGAACGAAATATCACACGCGGGTCCCAGGTACAGCTCCCAGGGGACCGCTTCGGCCTTCTCGCGCAGCACGGCGAACGCGTCGGCCCTGAACGCGGCGAGCCTCATGATCACGCGGATTACGGTGCGGGACAGGAGGTTCACGCGAAAGCAGTCGTCAAGGGTCCCCGAGAACTCCACGCCGCCTTCGGCCACTTCGAGTATTTCAGAAATCCCCATCGCCCGCAGCTCGGCCAGGGCCGCGCGCTCGAACCCGGGCTGGAACACCGCAAAAAAGGCGTGCTTTCTCGCCCTGACCTGCCGCCTTACCCTTTTTTCGAGCGCGGTGAGGCGTTTTTTTCCGCCGCCGCTCATTTGCGCTCCAGCAGGGCCAGGGTCTCGACGTGCGGCGTCTGCGGGAACATATCGTATGCCTCGAAGAACTCGACGCGGTACCCTTCGAGGGAATCGAGCTCGAGCCTGAACGCCGCCGGGTTGCACGACATGTATATGATCCTTTCGGGCCTCATCTCGTTTATGCGCTTGATCACCTTCGGGTGCATCCCGCTGCGCGGCGGGTCGAGGATCAGCGTGTCGCATTCGGGAGCGGCCTCCTTCAGGTAGGCCCTGACATCGGCGCACACGAACGAGACGTTTTCGCGGCCGTTGTCGTCGCGGTTGTGCCCGGCCATGGAGACCGCCTCGGAGACCTCCTCCACACCGGTGACGGTTTCAGCCGCCGGCGCGACGAAAAGCGAAATCGCGCCCACGCCCGAATACAGGTCGAGCACCCTGCCTTTCACGCACTCCCTGATCCTCCGGTACATGGACAGGGCGACGGCCGAATTCGACTGGAAAAATGAATTCGGCGCGATGCGGAAGCGCACGCCGTCGAATTCCTCGGCGATGCAGCCGGCCTTAACGTCGCGCAGCACCGGCCCGAAGCTCAGGTCCGCAAGGCCGGCCGAGAGTATGACCGAAACCGAATCCGCCATGCGCGCGGTCTCTGATGCGACGGCGTCGATCCTGCCGTCGTCCGCCGCGACGACAAAATTCACCATGCACTGGCCGGTGAAGGCCGCCTGCCTGAACACCACGTAGCGGAGGTACCCGCTGTGGACCAGGTAGTCATAGTCCTCGACCCCGGCGATAAGCGGCCTGACCTGCTTCATTAGATCGTTGCTGCGCTCCTGCATGATCGCGCACGATTCGATGTCAACAACGTGTTTGTACGAGCCGGGTTTGCGCAGGCCCATCTTTCCGAAGGCCGTGACCATGTCCATCCTGTTGCGGTAGCAGTACGGACCCGAGGGGCGGACCTCGTCGACCGAAAGCAGGCCGTCAAATATTCCGTTGAGGTAATCGCGCTTCAACAAGAGCTGGCCCTGGTAGGGGATGTCCTGGAACAGGCAGCCGCCGCACGATCCGAAATACGGACAGCGGGGGATTTCACCGGCGCCGCGGTGAAGGTCGGCGATCTCGGCGAACAGTTTTCGTTTTTTCTTTTTCATTGGAACGGCATATTCCCGGTCGCATCATGACATCATTGAAACGCCATTGGGGTCGCACACTGCGGTTTTGTCAACAGGTTTGTCTGTCCGGGCAAAAGCATCCCCACCGGAATAGAAACACGCCTTCACGCAGGAGTTTTCCCGGAGCTGACCGGGGATGTTTTTCGAGACATGCCTTAGAAAACCGATTCATCGGCGAACCGCATTCTCACCACAGAACAGGCCCCTTCCTCCCGGGAACGAAAACCGCGAACACGCGGCCGCTTAAAAACTCGGCCCTGAATTTTTCAGACTCGGGGAAAAACACGATGGCCCGCTTGACTTCCTCCTCGGTTAATGGCGGCGAAGCGGGCCCTCCCTCTCTCATGAAGGAATGGACCATGCCCATGAACTTTTTCGCTCCCCCGAGTGTCGATGCGGACCGCAGCGCCGCGGGATAATGCCTGTTCCCGGAACCGCGGCACCAGTCCCACCTGATGCAGTCGAGCAGGTACGGGATATCCGCATCGGTTTTGCTCTGAGCATATCGGGCGAGAAAACCGGCGCACGACTCGCGGCTTCGGTCGAGCGGCGGCCCGCCAAGCCCCCGGTAAAACCCGGCCATGTCGCGGTAAAAATCATAGGGCCCGCCGAATACCGCGGTTAGCTTTTCCAGTACAATGGGAAAAGCGCCCCCGTTATACAGCCGCTCGACCAGGTATGCGACCGACTCGAATTCCTCCATGGCCCGTGCCGGAATGAGGGGCGTGCTCCTCACCTGGTAGGGAGGCTGCGGCGAATACCCGTATCCCTCCGCGTCCGCGATCTCCTTCATCCCGGTGCCATGCAGTATCTTGAGTATTCCCGGCTGGAAGTGGCCTGCGCCGAGCGCGTATATCCGGTCAAACGAGCTCCGCAGGGAGATCTCGTCCTCGCCCGGGAGCCCGGCAATCTGGTCCACGTGGACATGGATGTTCTTCATCCGCACGAGCCTTTCAATTTTTCCCCTTGCAGTCTCGAAATTTCCAGGGCGATTGACCTCGCGCAAAACATCCCGGTTGGTCGACTGGATGCCCAGCTCCAGCTGAAAAAGCCCGGCAGGCGAACCCTCCAGCACCGAGAAATCCTCCTCGACAAGCAGGCCGGGATCGACCTCGAAATGAAAGAAAGTCTTCGACGCGCCGTATCTTTCGATGATGTGCGCCCAGAGGGCCCTGGCCCTGGCCCGGTCCGCGTTGAAGGTCCGGTCCACGAATTTCACGTAGCCCGGGCCTCTCTGCATGATGAAAGCGATCTCGTCCCTGACACGCGCGGCGTCCCTGAACTCGAGCGCCTGATCGGCGCGCGACGAGAGACAGTAGGAGCACCGGAACGGGCACCCCCGCGAGCTTTCGTAGTACACGGTGCGGTTCGCGAGCCCGGGAAAATCCGCCGCAGTGTACGGGAACGGGATCACATCGAAATGCGGATTCGGGACCTCGATCACCGGGGTCTCGGCCCTCATGCCGTTCCCGGCGAGCTTCCTGAATCCCGCCTCGCCGGGTCCGCGCACGATATGATCGATTTCCGGATGCGCCCCGAGCCACCGGTCATGGCTGTAGGAGACCTCGGGGCCGCCGAGCACCAGCACGCATTCCGGCAGGGCCTCCCTGATCAGTGGAAGAACTTTTGCGACGATCAGGGCGTTCCAGATGTAGACCGACAGGGCGACAGCATGGGGACGCTCATTGATAATGGCTGCGGCGATTTCGGACGGCGGCTGGTTGATGGTGAATTCGGCCAGTATCACGTCATAATCGAGATCGCATATGAAGTTGCGAAGATAGCGGATGGAAATATTTGTATGGCTGAACCGGGCGTTCACCGCGGCAAGAACGATTTTTTTCATCGCCCGGTTTTTTTACCGGGATTTGTTGTGGGATATGTCGTCCCACATCCTGAGAATTCTTTCAAGCCCCTCTTCCCCGTGCTCCCGGTAATAGAGGTCCAGACACCGGTACAGGGTCACCGTCAGGAGATCCCTGTCGTTGAGCTTGTCCACATCGAGCACGTCTCGTATCGAATCGATTATGAGGGCTCTCTCTTTTGTTTTATCGAGCATGCGCCATAACCCCTGACATTGTGGTACACCATTAATATGCATCGGGGGCCGGCTATTGTCAAACAGATTATTTAGCGCGGGTTGCGGGCGATCCTGAAGCCCATGGTGCCGCCGGTGAAATAGGGGTAGGCCATGCCGCGGCTCCCGACCCGCGCAGAAGCTCCCCCTATGCCCCAGTGCCCCCCGCGCGCCGCGCGGTTGGAGCCGCTGCCGGGCCCTCGGTAGTCCGCCGAATCGGTCGGATACGCCCCGTACCAGTCCCAGCACCACTCGCTGACGTTTCCGCTCATGTCATATATGCCCGCGGCGTTCGCCGATTTGCGGCCCGTATCGTGGGTCGTTTCCTGGGAATTCTCATCGAACCATGCATAGTCAACTGCGGTGTCGGATGAATACTGGGGCGCGGAATCCCCTGAAATGCAGTTCCACGGCGTCCATTCCCCGCCGTCGATATATCCCGCGGCGTACTGCCATTCTCCCTCGGTCGGGAGCCGGTATCCGTCGGCATCCCAGTCGGCGAATGCCGCGTCGCACGCCGCTGCATTGGAATCACCCGAGTCCCGGATCACCGCGGTGAAGCCGGCATCGGAATAGTATACCGGGACGAATCCATCCATCTCGCTGTACGCGTTACACCAGACAACGGCGTCACGCCAGCTTACGGTCGTCACCGGCTCGTTCTGCGCCGCAGTCGGCGCTGCGCCCTCGGTCCCGTCATGGCCTTCACGGCCCTGGTTGGCAAAAACATATATGCCGCTTCCCCGGGCCGTATCCGTGGCCCAGACATGGACAGTGCGCCACAGACTGTAGGTCGCCTCGTATCTCGCGATCAGGAACGGCGAGATCTCATGAGAAAAGCTGTACGTCCCGTCTGACTGAATGAATTCACCGCCGGTAAAAAAAGCGAAATATCCCGGATCACCACCCGGCCCGCTGCCGCTGTCGCAGGCAATGTCAGAAACGCCTGCGCAGGCAGTTAAAACGATAAACATAAAAAGTTTGAGTCTCATTGTCCCTGTCTCTCCATATCACCCATAAATAATATGAATGGTTTTCCATGCGTTTAAAGCAGAATAAATTACATTATAGCGGCAAAATCAAAGCTTTTTTTGTATTTTTCCGCAATAGAAGAGCAACCACGGTAGTTTGAATCATCCGGAACGAAACTGGTCGAGCTTCACAGCTTTTTCAATAGCCGGGAGATGAGGATAATGCCGGCCGTGAGGATAACTGCGTTGACAAGGAGAAAAAAAACCGTGCCGAAAAGCACTCTTCTCTGTCCGGGATTCAGCCCGGCGATTCTATCCCTGATTTCCCGGATCGTCTGCTTAAGCATCGCACACCGGCCCTTCGACAGCCCGGGTTACCGGCCCGGATTCCTTCAATCACGCCTCTGCCTTATCAGCTTCTTCACGAATATCTCCTCCCGCTCGATCTCCTCGAGGCGGTCCGAGATGTATTTCCCGGCCTCCTCGTTCTGCGGGATGAAAATTTTCTCAAGTGCGTTCACTTTCCTCTGGACCTTTTTCAGTTCGCGGGAAAGCACGATAATCGTCTTCAAGAGTGTGGAATATTCGGCAAGAACGGCAAGCGCGCGGACGCACCACTGCTTGCTGTCGTCATACTGTGCGGTCGTTTCGTAAAAGCTCGAACAGCTCTCCATTCCCGTCTCCGTGAGATTCATGACCGGTATATCGATCCCCATGAACCGGTACGCTTCCACAGAAAGAGCATAGGATTCCTTCTCTGAAAGACCCTTGCGCGCGACCGTCTCGGACCCCATCGCCATCACGGCATCCCTGAAAGCGGCGTACAGCTCGTTCAGGGCCGCGGCCGCGTTTTCCTCGACAGCCCTGGCTTTCCCCGCGTTTTTCATTATCTCCATCACGAGGATTTCCCTTTTCTGCTCCAGCAGATCGAAACCCTCGTGTGCGAACGCGAGATCGTTTTTTATTTTTCTCAGGTTAGATTTGGTCGGGGGGATGTCTATCCGCGGCATGATCAGTCTCCCATCGACGGGATGTAATACTTCCCGATATCCTCGCGCGATATCCGGTACAGCTCGGTCTCGGGAAGCATCGAAAGCACGCGCCACCCGATATCCAGCGTGGTCCCGATCGGCCTGTCCTCGTCCGGGCCCTGGGAAAGAAATTCGGTTTCGAAGACCCTGCCGAATTTCAGGTACTCGCGGTCGAGGGGCGCGAGCTCCTCCTCTCCCACGATGGAGGCCAGGGCCCTGATGCGCTTCACCCTCGCATAGCAGGCGAAAAGCTGGGCAGCGACGCCCGCGTGGTCCCTGCGGGTGCGTCCCTCGCCGATGCCGTCCTTCATGAGCCTCGACAGCGAAGGGAGGCCCGCTATGGGCGGATATATGGACTTGTTGAAAAGCTCCCTCTCGAGCACGATCTGGCCCTCGGTGATGTACCCCGTGAGGTCGGGTATGGGATGCGAGATGTCGTCGCTGGGCATCGTGAGGATCGGGATCTGGGTTATCGACCCCGGAATCCCCTTTATGCGGCCCGCACGCTCGTAGATCGACGCCAGGTCGCTGTACAGGTACCCGGGATAGCCCTTTCGCGAAGGGATCTCCCCGCGCGAACTCGAAAGCTCCCTGAGCGATTCGCAGTAGTTTGTCATGTCGGTGAGTATGACCAGCACGTGCATGCCCTCGGTGAACGCCAGGAATTCGGCCAGGGTCAGGGCCGCCCTGGGCGTGATAAGCCGCTCAATGGATGGAGCGTCGGCCAGGCTCAGGAATATCGCCGAGTTCTCGAGCGCGCCGCTTTTCTCGAACGACTCGATGAAGAAGCTCGCGACGTCGAACTTAACGCCCATGGCGGCGAACACCACCGTGAATTCCTCCTCGGCGGTGAGTATCTTCGCCTGGCGGGCGATCTGGGCCGCGATAGTGTTGTGCGGCATGCCGCTCCCGGAAAACACGGGCAGCTTCTGGCCGCGTATCAGGGTGTTCATGCCGTCTATGGCCGATATGCCGGTCTGGATGAAGTCGCGGGGATATTCCCGGGAATAAGGATTTATCGGCAGGCCGTTGATGTCCATCATGCGGTCGGAGGTCACGTTCGGCGCGCCGTCGATGGGCCTGCCCAGCCCGTCGAAAATCCTGCCGAGCATCTCCCGTGAAACGGGCATCTCGAGCGATTTGCCCAGGAAGACCGTCCTGATCCCCTCCAGCGAAAGGCCGGTGGTACCCTCGAAAACCTGCACGATCGCGCGTTCCTCGTCGATCTCGACCACCTGCCCGAGCCTGAGCTGGCCCGAGCTGTTGCGTATCTCGACAAGCTCCCCGAATCCGACATTGCCGACCCTCTCGACAAACACAAGGGGCCCGTTGATCGCGGCAAGGCCTGAGTATTCTATTTCACTGATCATGGATTCTTCACCGCTCCTCCGGTTTCAGGTTTTACCGGCCTTCATCTCACGCAGCGAGCCGAACTCCACCCTCATCTCCTGCCGGTATCTTTCTATGAGTCCGGTCTCGCCGTCGCCGATCTCTGACTTGAGCCTGATCAGCTCAGAGGCCGCTTTCATCGAGACGATGCTTTTCAGGTCAACGCCTGACGAGAGCAGCTTGCGGGCCTCATCGTAAAATTCGACGATGATCTTCAGGAGCATGAGCTGCTTCTCCGGACCGCAGTGCATGTCCTTGGGATCGAAGGAGTTCTGCTGCAGAAACCCGTTCTTGATCATCTCGGCCGAAAACAGCACCAGACGCTCTGACACCGGGAGCGCATCAGGGCCGACCAGCTTCACGATCTGCTGAAGCCTGTTGTCCTCGAGCAGGATGTTCATGGCCCCGCTCCTGGTCGCGTGCCATGATTCGTCAAGGGCGTTCCACCAGGGACGCACCTCATCGATGTATTCGGTGTAACTGTCTATCCAGCTGATCGAGGGATAATGCCGCGCGTCGGCGAGCGCCTTGTCCAGCGCCCAGAAGCACCGCACAAAACGTGTCGTATGCTGGGTCACCGGCTCAGAGAAATCGCCCCCGGGCGGGGATACCGCGCCTATGGTGGTGATGCTCCCGTCCATGCCCGACAGCGTCTCGACGTATCCGGCCCTTTCATAGAATTCGGCAAGGCGCGTGGCAAGATACGAGGGGAACCCCTCCTCGGCCGGCATGTCGCCCAGCCTGCTCGAGAGCTCGCGCAGGGCCTCTGCCCAGCGGGACGTCGAATCGGCCATGACCGCCACATGGAATCCCATGTCGCGGTAATACTCGGCGATGGTGATGCCGGTGTAGATGCTCACCTCGCGCGCGGGCACCGGCATGTTGGAAGTGTTGGCGATCATGACCGTCCTTTCCATCAGCGGCCTGCCGGTGCGCGGGTCGACCAGTTTGGGAAACTCGTTCAGCACGTCGGTCATCTCGTTTCCCCGCTCCCCGCAGCCGATATGGATTATGATGTCCGCATCGCACCACTTGGCCAGCGCGTGCTGCGTCATCGTCTTTCCCGTGCCGAAACCGCCCGGAATCACGGCGGTGCCCCCCTTTGCGACCGGGAAAAACGTGTCTATGATCCTCTGGCCGGTGACCAGGGGGATGCCGGATTTTTTCCTGCTTCTGAACGGCCGCTTTTTCCTGACAGGCCAGAATGCGGAAAGCCTTCCAATATATTCGGCGCTCCCTCTTATCCGGTAAAGGGTGTCTTCGATCGTGTAATCACCCTCGTCCGCGATGAATTCAACCGCGCCCGATATTCCCGGCGGAGCCATTATGCGATGGAGCACCGAATCCGTTTCCCGGACCTCGCCAATTATTCCCCCTTCGCCTATCGCGTCGCCGGGTTTGGCCAGCGGCGTGAAGCGCCATTTTTTCCCGACGTCAAGGGGCGAAACCTTGACCCCTTTTCTGATGTAGCTCCCCAGAAGTTTCGCGATGTCGACCAGGGGCCGCTGGATACCGTCGTAGATATTCGATATGAGCCCCGGGCCCAGCTCGACCGAAAGCGGCCTGCCCGAAGAGACAACCTCGTCGCCGGGCCTGAGCCCGGTATCGTCCTCGTATACCTGTATGACCGCGATTCCGCCGTCGAGCTTGATCACCTCGCCGATCAGCCTTTCGGGCCCGACTTCGGCGATGTCGAGCATGCTCACGCCCGCGAGGCCCCTGGCCTTCACGATGGGGCCGTTCACGCTGATGACAGTTCCCCTTATCGGTTCCATAACATCCCCGGTTTGCTACCCGAAAGCATTGACATGCTTCTGCACGATTGCAGCGACTTCCTTTCTTATCTCGTCATACGCCCTGGCGACGATCCTGTCCAGTGAACGGTTGCATGAAAGGCCCCGACTAACGTCCTCGACAACGGCCCCTCCCCCGGTCGCCGCGTTATCTACAGCAAAAACGATCTTCCCGCAGCGGATGTCGGCCCTTTCGATCGCATCCAGGATTTCACTTTCAATGCCGGCGTCTTCCGGGCGCAGGTGGATTACGACATCCCCCCACTCCCTGCCCGCGAGGGCGGCCAAGATTTCAATCTTCAGAAAATTCACGTAGCCTTCACGGTCTTTCTGCACGAAACCGGAAACAGCCTCCTTGACCATAATCCTCATAAACTCCTCGACCGCGTTCAGCCGCAGCTTCCTTTTCTCGATGACAGCCCGGTTCTTCATGATATATACGGCCCTCTCGATTTCACCGTCGGTCTCGCTCTCCCTGGCCTCTCTGAACGAGCGGATTTCACCGGCGCACTCCTCATCAATCCTCTGAATCTCAGCCTGCGCCTCTTGCTCCAGAAGCCCGATTCTCCGGGCGGATTCTTCCCTGATGGATTCAATCAGGCGGGCAGGATCTCCGTATTGCCTGACAGCCGTTTTCCCGTTCATGGCCCGCCGCTCCCTTCGACCGAAATGCCGAGAGCCTCGGTGATGTAGCTCATCACCGATTTCCCGAATCCCCCCCGGTCATTGACTCCCGGGATTTCGAGAACGAGCGGCCTCGTCATCTCCAGGCTCATTTTCGCGACCAATCCTCCTGCGCGCCCGGCCAGTTCCCGGGTGACCAGCACGATCCCCGCATCCCCCGCTCCAGCGACGGCGTTGAGATCGCCGGTCACCTTGTCGGGTCCCGAAACCACTCCTTCGACCCCGGCCAGCCTGAAAGCCGCGACAGTATGCGCGTCGCCGATAACATAGATCTTTTCCATAACGATCAGATCTTGTTGAGCATCATGATGGCTATGATCAGACCATAGATGGCGATCCCCTCGGCCATCCCCAGGAAAACCAGCGCTCGGCCCCCGATCTCGGGCTTTTCGCTCATCGCTCCCAGCGCCGCGGAACCGATGCGGGCGAGCGCATACCCGCTCGAGATGCATGACAGTCCGACCGCCCCCATGGCGGCTATCGCCATCAGCGCCTTGTCTCCTCCGCCCATGATTCCCGGGCCGCCGGCCGCTTCCTGCGCGTAGGCCGAGGCCCCCGGCGCGACAGCATCAAGCAGCGCGACTGAAAACATCACCAATAAAAACATGAGCGATCGTTTGTGATCCATTACGCAACCCCCCTGGCAACAACATGTTTTTCCTTTATCCCTGACATAAAGCTGAACGGCGCGAATTCGACGCCGTCCCCCCTGAAAAACCTGCTGAAAAACTCGTAATACTCGAGCCTCATGGACTGAATACCGCATACGAGCCCCTCGAGCAGAATGATGAAAATGTTACCCGTGACGATAACGACGAGCGCTCCGGCCGAAAGGGGCGGGCCGGCGATTTTGGCAAGGGTGTAGACGGCGATGGAGAGGCCGGCATGGCTCAGCGCGAACGCCCCGGCCCTTATAAACGAGACGGAGCTCCCGAGGAATCCTGAAAACATCTCCATGAGCTCGACCAGGGATTCAACCATGTACTCGAACACGCCGTTCGGGAACAGGCTGGCCGCACCCTGGAAAAGATAAGCGGCAACGTTCCTGGCGAGAAAAATCCCCGCCGGAAGCCCGAGAACGAGGGCAAGCTCCAGGGCTCGGGGAGCCGTCCCGGCAGCGATGAATCTCACCGCAAGAAAAACCGAGCCGGCGTACACGACAAACCCCAGCATGCCGCGCCTTCCGAGCGCGGCCTCGAAATACTTCCTCTCCCTGCAGAGGTTGATCACGTTCATGACGATTCCCAGGGTTATGAAGGACGCGCCCATCATTATCGCGGCGAAGAAGAGGTCCATGATATGCGCCATGGGATGGAACCACAGCGCAGGCACGAGGCGCTCGTTGCTGAAGACGCTGCCGTACAGCACGCCGAACAGCGCGGCAGATATTCCGGCTGCGGCGAGAACAGTGCCGCCGTCGCGGTAAAAAGCCCGCAGCTTCTTCCTGGCGGCTATAATTCTCATCGCCAGTCCGGCGATCACGAGCACGAGACCCTGGCCGATGTCGCCGAACATCACGCCGAACATCAGGAGATAGGCGAGCGCGGCCACTGGGGTCGGATCGATCTCGCTGCTTCCGGGAATCCCGGCGTTCCTGACGATCATCTCGAACGCCCTGAAAAACCGCGGGTTCTTCAGCCGCACCGGCGCGCGGGCGCGCATGCGGCGCGTTTCCTCCCCGGTGAACACGCGGATGAAAAAATCCCTCCCGCACGTCCGCTCGAGCGCCGACACGAGCCTGTCCAGGTCATCGATATCCATCCATCCGTTTATGAAGCGCGTCTCCCCGGTCTGTAAAAAGCCCTTCATCGCCCCGATCGACGATTTGAGCGCCGAATATGCCGCATGAATCCGGGCGAGGCTCCCCCTGATTTCATCGATGCGGGCGGTAAAACGCTCTTCCTGCTTTTGGAGATCGCGCTTCATGCCCTCAAGGGTCTCCCGCATCCGGATCCGGCCAGGCGCATCCGGGGAAGACAGGTATTCCGAAAGCATTTCCTCCCTGCCCTCGTATCCGAGCTTAAGCAAAAAACCCGTCATTTCATCCGCATGACCAGGAAGCGATATTCCCAGCACGTATCTTCCCGACTGCCTGATATAAAATTCGCCGGTCACGCCGCTGCCGGACGCATCGGCGCCATCCCTTACCACGCCGAATGCGCGGCGGCACAGCTTCATGCGCGCGGCAAGAGCGGCGGATCCGAGAAGGGCCCCGGCATCGGCTGCATCGTCAAGCCGGATCAGCAGCGACTCGGTTTCGGCGAGATATTTCGCCCTCAGATCGCGGATGGAGCCGATTTCATCGCTGATCAAATCGAGCAGGACCGAATCGGCATCGATGTCGGTGCTGAAGACCGCCGGTCCGTTCCCACCGGCTGCGGCGGGATATGCGGCGATGTTCAAATCATCGAAGATTTTTTCAACCCTGAGCAGCACCGAACCGACCCTGCTTTCAATATCCGCGTACGCCGCTGATGCAGCTTCAGAGGATGAAGCTTCCCACGCCTCAAGGTGCACGAGCGACTCGAGCCCGAGTTCATACACCGCCTCGTGCACGCGGTTACGGTTTACGCCGACGACGATTTTTCTTATCCGCGCCTTCATACTATCCCCGTCACAACCCGCTTCATTATCGTTTCGGGGTCGACCTTCAGAAACCGGCCTTCAATTACCGTAAAAAGGTTCCGGATCTGGTAGTACAGCAGCCAGGCGTAGGATATCACGGGGCATATTCCGTGAAAGTCCCCGGAAAAAATTCTTTTAATATGAGAGACAAAAAGCCGGTCCAGGAAAAGCTCCATGCCGGGCACATCGTCCTTTTTTACATGCGCGCCGGGCGCCTGATATCCCGTTTTGATGCTCTTTCTTATTTCGGCCTCGACGGCTTCTATGTCCGCCGACGTCACCGCGGACCCGCCGAACACATCCACGGGATCGAACTGCCTGAAATCGCTTGCGGAGCCGTAATAGGCCTCTGACCTCGCCGCCCAGACGATCTTGAGCGAGATAATCTTTTTCAGAACGACATTGTTGAAAATCCTGCGATCGGCCGGGAGCAATCTTCTTCCCAGCCCCAGCAGGTTTTTGAGCGAGACTAAATCCACCTCCCTCTCCAGGGCCTCATATGACGGAGGAGAATCGAAGTCCATCACGCCGGAGAAAACGGTGCCGGCGAACAACGCGCTGAGCTCGTGCAGGGGGATTTGTCTCTTCATGCAGGACTCATCAATAATATTGCAGGGGCTGACATCGTTCCATTGCAAAGGCGGGGGATTCTTCCCGTATGATCTCAGCAGAACGCTCTTGATGTTGTTCAACTCGAAGAGAAGAAGGAACGACCTGAAAAATTCGCCGTAAAAATCGTTCAACCCGGCGAGCAGGATGAAAATCCCGGCCTGGCGCCTGAATATTTTTTCTTTTGTCTGAACGATGTCGGATGCGTCTTTTCCGGCGGGAGATCCCGGAAACACGGCATGGAAATTTCCCGATCGCGCAATTTCCAGATAATCATCCGCCGACAGCAGTGAAGCGTGAAGAGCATGTATCTTAGCATGAATATATGTCTTGTCCGCGATGCCGTTCACAGTAAAGCCCCTACCGGGATTTAAAAATAACGGAAACTATCCTGTTCTTCACCTCATTGCATAACTCAGTATTGTCCTTAAGGCCGCTTAACATTGCTTTCAGGTCCGAAAGTTCACGCTGTATTTCTCTTTCGGCAATTCCGACCTTTTCCCCGTAACGCCGTTCGTTTTCCCCGATAATCCGTTTTTTTTCCTCCTCCTTAAGGGTCCCGCATTCCGTGATCCTTTTTTTAATCATGGCGTCGCATCTGTCCCTCTCCGCTTCGATCTTTGCCGCGCATTCGCTTTCGACATTATATATTGCCTTTATGACTTCATCCATGACGGATTCATGTTCCAGGCATCATGACATACTGTTCCGTTTCAGGCACTCGCCGTTTCCCGCAAAGCCATCAGTCGTTCATGGCCCAATACGCACATCGCACTTACTTGTTGTAAAACGACGCATAAAAGAAAATCTTGTTCGTCTCTTCGGAATCGAGCTTCCATTCTTCCTTTATTTTCCTGTTCATTTCCTCCATGTAACCCCGTATGGTGTAATACTCGGCCCTGTCGAAGAAAAGAATGATCCTGTCGCTCAATTCCTTCATCTGGTGCAGCTGAAACGCGGTGTCGAACGCGCTTTCATTCTCGATGAAAAGCCACAATATCCTTCTCAGCGTGTACATCGCCCGGATCACCTCGCACAGCGGTATCTCCATTTTGAACAGTTCGATTCCCTCTGCCGCGTACCTTTTACCCACCTCCTCCTTCGTGGTATCATAGCTGACCCATTTCCCCATATGTTCCAGAAGGTTCATCGCCTTTTTTTCAATGCTGTTGATGTTCCTTTTGGAAAAGGACGATGTCGTGGGATCTGTAATTAAACGGGCGACCCATCGCTTGATGATTACCCTGCTGTGCTTCTCGACCAGTTCGACCAGCTTGTCGGATATTAAATGTACCATAAAATACCTCCTGGCAAGATATCATATGAGTCATTAATCCATGATGAATTCCGTATCAAAAAAGTACCCATGCCGCCGACCATAGTCAAAAAAAAAGCATTCCGGGTCAATGACCGCTTTATCGAGAGATAATGTCGTGTACGAAGACGAAAACCGGGACTCACATGCGTTAAGCATGTTTAATTTTTTAATGTACCGATTCAGGAAAAATTTCTTCCCAAAACCGCCGCATCCTGCATGATTATTCCAGGGAGAACATTCGCATGGATTCGTCGTACATTCAGTTCCTGGCGGGCGCGATGGTCATCTCGCTCACCGGTGTCATGGCACCCGGGCCGCTCTCGGCCGCAACCGTGGGCCAGGGAAGCCGCTCGCCGCATGCAGGCGCGCTCATCGCCGTGGGCCACGGCATCGTCGAATTCCCCATGATGGCCGCGATCCTTTTCGGATTCGGCTACCTTTTCGGCCTGCCCTACGTGAAGCCCGTTATCGGCATTGCCGGCGGGGCATACCTTCTTTTCATGGCCGCAGGCATGTTCAGGGACGCGGCAAATGGCGTGGTCGAAGCGGCCGGCGGAGGCCGCTCACCCGTAGCGACAGGGGCCGCGCTTTCCGCGGCGAACCCCTATTTCCTGCTGTGGTGGGCGACCGTTGGCGGGGCCATGATCATGCAGGCAGCCGGATACGGCGCGGCCGGGATCATGGTCTTCATGGCCGCGCACTGGCTCTGCGACCTCGGATGGAGCTGGTTTCTCTCGGCGCTCTCGTTCAGGGGCGGCAGGGTGTACAGTAAGATTTTCCAGAAAGTCATATCGGCGGTCAGCGGGGTCGCTCTCGTGTTTTTCGGGGGCAAATTCATATATGACGCGGCGCGGATGCTGATATAATGCAGGATATGTTTCGGAGATGTAAATGAAGCTTCTGAAATACATCTGGGCGTTCCCGAATACCGTACTGGGGCTTTTTTTCATTCCCCTGGCCATCGCGACCGGCGGCCGCGTGCAGATAATCGACGGCGTGCTCGAGGTCCACGGCAGGCTCATATCCGGGTTTCTCACCTACTGCGTGCCCGGCAGGGGACGGGTCAGCGCGATCACACTCGGTCACGTGATACTCGGGCATGACGGCCGATCCCTTTCGGCCGACCGTGTCCACGAGCATGAGCACGTGAGGCAGTATGAGGTGCTCGGTCCTCTTTTCATACCGGTGTATATCGCCGCAAGCATCTGGAGTCTAACAGGAGGCAGAGGGGCCTACGCGGGTAATTTCCTGGAACGAAAAGCGTTCAAAGCGCACAACGGGATCAGAAAGGATCAAGGCCCAGCATAGCAGCGGCGGTGAATCCGGCGACATTCGAGAATTTGTCCCTGTAGCCGTTTTTCGTGTCACATATGCCGCCGTCATCCGGGTCAAAGGTTTCCAGTGCTATCCACTCGAACGAATCCGAAGGCGCGGCCAGACCGAGAGACCTGGCCGCCAGGGCCAACACCGCGACCGAGAGGCTGTATCCGGGATCCCCGGTGTAGCAGTATATCCCGCCGCCTGGCGTCTTTTTCGACTCCAGCCACTCGTACGAGGCCAGGGTCTGCTCAGAGGACCCGAAGACCCAGGCCATGTATCCCTGCGGAAAGATCGAGTCGAATTCATCAAATCCCGTGTCAAGAATCCCGTCGCTCTCCATGCCGGTGGCGAATTTTTCACCGTCCTCATCAAAAAAGTCAGCGGTGACGCCGGCGGCGATGGCGTCCGCCGAGTCGCCGTAATCCGCATCCCCATAAAGAAGAAATCCCGCCCTCATTCCCAGGTACACGTCGGCCTGGTCAGCTGCATACCGGTATTTCCAGAGATCCCACGAACCCGAAGACTCCTGCCATGAGCTGTAGAAATATTTTGCCGAATCATAATTGTTTGCGAGCAGGAAATCCAGCGCGGCGCGGGCGTTGTTTTCATAAAGAGCCGCGAGCGAATCGTCTCCCGAAAGCGTCCTGTGCAGGTACAGCACATAGACGAACAGCGCGGATGTCGCGTCAACCCCGCGCACGTCGTCAACGCCCTCCCCGGGCGACAGCGGAAACGGATCATAGGGCGCATCGACGCCGTATGCGTAGAACCAGCTCCCTTTCCAATCGGCATCGGTCATTTCCTCACGCGCAGCGAGCCAGGCAACGGCCTTCGCGAGGCCGTCAAGATATTTCTGCTCGCCTGAATGCCCGTATGCCGCTGCGAGGCCGAGGCATGCGTACTCCATGTTCGAATCCTCGTTGACCACGTCGCTGTCGGGGCAGTCCATGATGCGGCCGTCATCGTTCTGGAGTGA
>ERZ795054.946-NODE-946-length-30551-cov-6.188812_pt1 | contig 30551 bp, 22 predicted proteins | sample MGYA00375138_ERZ795054 | MGnify/ENA primary metagenome ERZ795054 (study PRJEB30183, sample SAMN05720215) | anaerobic digester metagenome | isolation source: active sludge of municipal wastewater-treating anaerobic digesters | place: USA | collected 2014-12-23 ... | reverse complement strand
CGCGCCCGCCCCGATTCGAACGGGGGGCCTGCGGATTCGAAGTCCGACGCTCTATCCAGCTGAGCTACGGGCGCTGATGGGAAATACAATCAATTTTCTTTTTTGCAAAAGTCAAGGAAAATACAGAATCATTTTATCCCTGCGCCGATAATAAATGTCCTGATGATGTTCCGAATCGAGTCAAATCCGATTTTCGAATATTCCATCCTGTCAAACTCCACGAACACGCAGGATTCAACGTCATCAGCGGGCCTGATATGATCGATCTGGTCTGTAGTGCAGTGAAAAGCGAAGTCGAGCGTTGTGTACGTAATTCCATGGTAAAGATACGTATTCGGAAACGAAGCGAAGTACCTGGCCTCTTTTAATTCTATTCCAAGCTCCTCGCGGATCTCGCGGCGCAGGGATTCCTCGGCGGTTTCCCCGGGCTCGACGAAACCGCCGGGCAGGTCGAGCGCTCCCTTCTGCGGATCATGGGCCCTTACAGTGAGAAGCATGCCCCTTTCTGATGTAATTACCGCAGCAACTGCAGCCGCAGCATTGAAATAATAAAGAAAATCGCATTCGGGACAGTATACCGAACGACTGCCCCTGATCGCGATCGATTTTGATCCGCATTGCGGGCAGAACTTGAATACAATCTCAGGATTCTTCATGCAAACCGCTCCATCGATCTCATTGAGTAACCGGTTTCTCCGTATTTTTTTTCGCAAGCTTCCTGTCTATTTCCGCAGAAAGGAGATCTATTATCCTCTGCGGGTTTTCGGTCTTCGAAGCCGAGGTTATACCGTCAACGCCTGAGACCTTCGCCTTCCAGCGCGGGTCGTCCACCGTCAGGTAAAGGACGATTTTTTCTTTTTCGGCTGCATTCGATATGAATTTTTTAACGGCGAAGTTGAACATCGTCCAGGCAAGAGCGCGGTCGATCAGGACAATTGCGTCATAATCGGCGGTCGAGACGTCCCTGAGCCTGTTCAGTGTTATCACCTTCAGGCTCGAATTCGGAGCGTATTTTTTGACGATCCCGTCGGTGACAGCGTTTTTGAAATCGCTGCCGCTCATGGCGATGAGAATTCTCCGGGTTGAATTCTCGTCTCCTGCCCTGTACTCCCGAATATTCTTCGAGCATGAAACAAGCGCAATCATCAGTACTGCAATCAGCGCCTTAACGGCGAATCCCTTGATATTCATAAGTCCTCCGGTTATCTTTTTATCCTGATAGTCATTCAATCGGGTTTCGTGACGCACCCGCCGCTCCCCTTTTTCAAAAAAACGATCGTTGCGCCCCAGTTCGGACCGTCGTCACGAAATGAATCCACCCGAGGGTCCTTTTCGAGGATTGCGTGAACCCATTCCTTTTTTCTGGACATACCCTTGCCGTGAACGATCCTCACTCTGAAAAGGCCCGATTCCGAAGCCTGGCGGATAAATTCCTGAACCGCGAGGCCGGTATCCTTGAAATGAAAGTGATGAAGGTCTATTTCGTCGCCGAATTCAATCGTAGTGACGTTTTCTTCGAGATCATCCTCCCGTGGGGCCTGGCCATTCTCGTCCGCCCTCATCATTAACACCGCCTGATAAAATCGACGAATTATCGTTTAAACACGCTTCATGACAATATATCGAGTATATTCCATTACATGTCAACAATCAAAAAATTCGGGCTTAGTACCGCTTCAGGTTCGCGGGTATTTGAATAATCATTGTTAAAAACCTGTTTACTGAAGGATTATGGGATTAAAGATCGGGAAAATTCGGTTAAGTGGATTCAATCCGGGAGGTTTATCCGGCGTATGACGGTTTGCGAAACGGCAGCTTCTCTGCCCAAAAAAAAGAGGAGTCTTCCGATCCCCTCTTATGTTTGGTTTTACGATTGTACACGTTCTTCGGCGTCTGTGTTTTAGGAGGCTTTGTTTTAAGCCTTCTGCCGCAGCGAACGGTCTTGAGCAAATCCGCCTTCTTTTCTTTTTCCATGTCATTCCTCCATTATCGTTTTATAATCTGATAAAAACCCCGCCTTTTGTCAAGGCATTGCATGGAATTTTTTATTGTTGACCTTTTGCGTCGTAACGTTAGAATCAAACGTCTTTATGCGATACTATTCACGGAGCACGGGAATGAACAACGAAGAGATGACAAAAAAATACCAGCGCGCCGCCGGAATCATCGCAACCGCCGGAATCATCCCATTCGCGGTAACCGATACGCTTATCGAAATAATCAGGTTCTACCTCGATGACCGGGATGTCGATTTTATCGTGGCCAATTTTGACCGCGGTAAGACGCTCTCCCACGCGCAGATCAGGGCCAAATCGGGCCTTTCCGACGAACAGATCGAATCCATCACGTCCAAGCTGGCGAGAAAAGGCGTCATTTTCAACCAGCCGAACTCCTCCGGGGAAATGGTGTACCGCATCCTTCCCCTGATCCTTGTCGGCACTTTCGAATACACGTTCATGAAACAACTGCCGGATGGCCCGCAATACGCGGATCTCAAAAAAATCGCCGGCCTTTACCACACGCTTCTTCATGAGCTGCGCGACAATATCCAGCGCGGATACGACAACCTGCTGCCGATATTCGAAAACCAGCCTGCGGTCGACCGAACGGTCCCTGTTTTCACTTCCGAATCCGGCAAATCAATCAATATCATCGTCAATCAGAAGGTGGATGCGACAGAAAAGGTCCTCCCCGCCCAGACTGTCCGCGAAATCATCGATAAATTCGACGAAATCGCCGTGGGGCACTGTTTCTGCAGAAACTACAACAAGGTCCTCGGCCACGAATGCGAAATATCGGCTCCGTCCGAGGTATGCTTCACGTTCGGCAAATCCGCCCGCCACACCGCTTCCCAGGGTTTCGCGCGCATGGTCAGCCGGGACGAGGCCATGGAAATAATGCTCAAGGCTGAAGAAGCGGGCCTCGTGCACAAGGCGTTTCACAACGGTTCCAATATCGGCAAGGAAGAAAACAGCATATGCAACTGCTGCAAGGACTGCTGCGACACGTTTACCCTGTGGCGCTCCGGCACCACGCCCATGGTCAATTCCACCAATTATCTTTCGGTCATCGACCGGAACAAGTGCACCGGATGCGAGATATGCGTGCAGAGGTGCCCGGTCGACGCAATATCAATGGACGCCGAAGGGCTCGCGGTCAGGACCGAAAGCTACTGTATCGGATGCGGAATATGCGCCAGATTCTGCCCTTCTGAAGCGATTTCGCTCCTTGAAGGGATGAGAAGGGTTTACGTTCCGCCTCCCAGGCTTCGCTGACTCATAAACTGATAAAAAATCATACGGATACAGGCGTGGCGGATATTATTTTCCTTGGAACAAACGGATGGTACGACTCTCCGACCGGATCAACTCTCTGCGTGCTCGTGAGCACGGATAAAGCAGATATCTTTCTCGACTGCGGCAGCGGATTTTTCAGGGCGCACCGGTTCGTCGACGGCAAAAAACCAGTATTTATCATCCTGAGTCATCTTCACTGCGACCACATTTCGGGCCTCCACGTGCTCGCGAGGATGCCCTTTACGGCCGGACTCACCATTCTCGTAGATAAAGGCGCAAGAGATAAATTGCAGGATTTCATCAATCATCCATTCACTTTTCCCTTCGAAGACCTTCCATATACAGCCAGATTGGCCGATTTAGACACCATCGGCAACGATCTTCCCTTCGAAATACGATATCTGCCGCTCGTGCATTCCGATCCATGCCTCGGATTCCGGATCACGATCGACGGGAAGACGCTCGCATTCTGCACCGATACCGGTTACTGCGAAAACGCTGTTACGCTGGCAGATCGTTCCGATCTGCTCATCACCGAGTGCTCTCACGTTTCGGGACAGGAAGACAGCGCGTGGCCGCATCTCAATCCGGAATCAGCGGCCCGCATCGCGCGCGAAGCCGGAGCACAAAAACTTGTTCTCACTCACTTCGATGCGTTCAGGTATGCATCGCTGGAAGACAGAGCAGCCGCCGAACGCGCGGCGAAAAATATTTTTTCAGAGAGCTATGCGTCATACGATTTGATGAAACTTCATCTTTAATCCGATTAATTTCAAATTGTCCTTGACCTTTTAAGTGATGTGAGTATAGATGATTAATAAAAAAATGAACTCAAGTAATTCATTGTTGTTACCGATGAACAAAATATAAAATGATTAATTCTTTTGGAGGAAGACATGCCAGAAAAAAAAGCAACGAAGAAGAAAGCCGTAGCAAAACCGAAGGCGAAAGCGAAAGCGAAACCCAAAGCGAAAGCGAAACCCAAGGCAAAAGCGAAGGCTAAATCCAAGAAGTAATCCAGCGACTCACAGTTTCTCAAGTGCGCCGGGTTATTACTAACCCGGCTTTTGCACGTTTAGGGGCCGCGGTTTTCTTTTTTTAATCCCTCTGCTTCAATAAAAACCTTATCAAATTTCAAATACGTTCCGGAGAAAATCGATTTTAGTTGCAAACAACACCATTACGAAAAGTATTTATCAGCAATTTGGTTGGTTCATCATCCTCCAGAATAAAAAAAGACCCTGGATTACCATAACTCCAGGGTCTTTTATTCATTTCTCGATGGGTGGATGACGGGACTTGAACCCGCGACAACAGGAGCCACAATCCTGGGCTCTACCAACTGAGCTACATCCACCGTGAACGCCGCCTTGGACGGCAAATTCGAAAAATCATTATTGTTTCGGGGTTTTCGTTGTCAAGATAATTAATGTTCGTCTTCAAAAAACCTGAATTTGGGGAGGATGCCGGTCACCTTAAGAAGGGTTTTAACTTCGTGGGATGTTTTCATGAGATAGAAAATAATGTCTTTCTTCTCGAGATCCTGAAGTATCTTGATAATCGTACCCAGTGCGAAGCTGTTGATGTAGGTGACCTTTTCGATATTCAGGACGACTTTTTTGCTCTCAGGTTCGAGGCTGCTGAAAATGAAGCCGTAAAGCTCCTCTGAATTCTCATATGAGATATTTTCGTCAAGATCGAATACAAGATAGTCACGGATGCTCCTCTTCGAAATTTTCATGTTTAACCTGCTCGATGGTAAAATATGCCGTTTATGACCACGAATACGCGCAATCATCTTCAAAATCACTTTCATTATATATCGCGCATATTTACGAGGCAAGATATATTTTTTTGATATGCATAGTTTTATGTGAACGCTATCGGAGTTTTCGAGGTTGACGTCAATGATACAGAAACAGTGTTTTTTTAAACATTTATTGACACTTTATCTTTGATCTTTTAGTATCACTATATGTATTTTTTATGTATATCAAGGACCCAATGATCATGAACAAACTTACCGTATCGATAGTCGGTCTTTTGTGCTTCGTCTTTCTTGTATCATGCAGCGATTTTTCTAAGGTCGAATATACCGAACTTACCGTCAATGACGTATACGATGTCTCCGGAACCGGCGTATTCTACCCAGAAACATCCGGCTATGTCGATCTGACATATAATCTCGATCTCGGATCATCATCGTATGATATTTTCTTCATTTTGACCAACAAAAGCCAGACATCCTCCGCAGATGCGCACAATATCAGCGGCAATTACATTTCATCAGCGGCATATCAGAACTCGATATCGGCGGCATCAGAAGACGAATCCGCAGAAGATATTGCGGAAAATCAGCCGGGGATGAGGGGTAAACCCGATATTTCGGCATTCAACAACGATCCTTTTTCGAAAATCGATACGACCGGGGGTGATACGGCATATTCCATGTCCTTTATCGAGCCATCATCTCCGGCGTATGATATTAATATAGGGTCAGCCGCAGACGATGAAGCTGGCGATACTGGCACTTTCGGCGTGGACAGCGACGAGGAAGTCGACGCAACGTGCCGGTACACAGGAACAGCTTCGACCGAATTCGGCACCAAAAAGCTCAACATCTGGGTCGCCGACGATTGTTGGGAAACCGGCGGAACAAAAACTTACCAAGTTTCCTCGGCAATGATAACCGCACTGGCATCGGAATTTCTCAACTCGACCGATACCGACGATGATATATACGATTGGGTGACCGGCATTTACGGCGATGAATGGGGTAACCATGACTATGCGAGCCAGCTTATCGGGACGGATGACAACATCACCATACTTCTCTTCGATATCGATGGCGACGATGTGTCGAATTTCGATGAAGGATATGTCGCCGGATATTTCTTCTCAAAAGACAATTTCAAACAGTCCGAAATTTCGTATTCGAACGAACGGATCATGTTTTACCTGGACGCGGTTGCCTATGCCTGCCCCGAAGATTCCTGGGAAATCACCGATAAGCGGCCGGCGGACACGGTGCTTACCCTGGCGCACGAATTGCAGCACATGATCCATTTTTACCAGAAAAACGTGATCCGGGTGACCAGCGGCGCGGCAACCGCAACCTGGATCAACGAGATGTGCTCACTCATGACCGAGGACCTGATCTGCCGCAATCTCGGCGGCGAGTTCAAGGGACCGCGGGGGATTTCAGGGACCAACCCGGGCGAAGGGAGTGATTACAACACTAATGGTTGGCTTCCCTACTACGCCATAGACCCGGATTCTTCTCTTACCAAATGGAACGAAAGCAATCTGGCGCTCGATTACGCGACCGCCTACTGTTTCGGCGCCTACCTTGGCAGAAATTTCGGCGGGGCTACGCTCTTCAGGAACATCGTGCAGAACGAATTTACGGATTCAATGGCCGTTACCACTGCTGTTGCCGCTGCGCTCGGATCATCAGTGGCCTATGAGAACCTTTTACGGTCCTGGGGCGCTGCGGTTTTGCTCTCCGATGAAAATTTATACGGATTCAGTGAATTTGACGGGCTCGTTTACAATCGCGGCGATCAATGGTACAACACCACTGAAAGCTCGATAATATACTCTCTCGGCTCCATCAATGTCCTGAACTATGGCGATGGTCTTCTGGTATACAACCCTTCAGGAATCACTGGCGGCGGCGATCTCCCGCCATCATCGAACAGGTTCGTGCGCGTCGCGACCGGTGTCAGCGGTGCTCAGTCATGGAACATCAGGCTTGACAAGAACGTGCGGCTGACCGTTGTGGTTAAATAAGAAGAAGCAAGCGCCGTGCCAGATGATACCTGCACGGCGCTTTTTCTTTGCATGCATGCCAGAAGGGATTCGAACCCCTGACCCACGGCTTAGAAGGCCGTTGCTCTGTCCAACTGAGCTACTGGCACGTATTCGGGGCGAAAGGATTTGAACCTTCGGCCCTCTGGTCCCAAACCAGATGCGCTACCGGACTGCGCCACGCCCCGTGTTTTGAATTGAGTCAACTTACCCGTGTCGGCGCATTTGTCAATATTTTTTCACGCACCGCGGCGCATCATCGGTTCCTGAACATCCTGAGCATGTTTTCATGATGCGCCGATTCATTCATGGGAATCGTGTGGCAGGTCTGGCACCTGCGGTCCGAGCCTATCGGATAGGGCGAACCCGTATACTGCAGAGGCTGCACGGCGTCGCGGTTCCCCGCGCCGCTTTTTACCGGATACAGCGCGTGCGCCGGGCCATGGCACGCCTGGCACGGCACTCCGACATTGTCGGCGCTGTTCCTGAACAGCCCGGACTGTTCCTTGTTCCACGCGTTGAATCCGTCGTACGCCGAAGGAGCGTCGAACCCGGCATGACAGGTGAGGCATCCCGGCTGCTGGACCCATGCCATGCGCGCCTGTATTCTCTCTAACGGAAGTGAGGACCTTTTCTTCAAGTGCTTCGCGAGCCTGTCAGCGGATTTCATTTTCTGCTGGCCTTTCAGCAGGGCGAGCGCGTGCAGGTCGAGCGAACCGTGACATTCAACGCACGAAATCCCGACCGTTTCGTGAATGCCGCGGCTGCTTTTTGAGTTCGATCCGGCCCCGCCGGGATGGCATTTCATGCACGCACCAGCATCCGTATCATGGATATAATTCGCGTGAAACCCGTGTATCGATGCGGACAATGAAAGGCTGCCGGGCTTCCCCGGCATCCCGGTCGCTGCGTCCTCATGGCATGAGCCGCAGGATTTCGGGCTCCCGCTTGCGGCCTCGCGGTAGAGCCTGGTTTTGCCTATGCGATCGTGAGTTTTCAATATGTTGGCCGCTGTTTCATCCGAAATTCCGGCGCGGACCGATTTATTCTTCCATCCTCCATGACATCGGGAACAGCCGAATTCCGCCGAAACTGCGGCGGTAAACTTCGTAACCATGATCGGTTTTTCTTCGTTCGGCGAAAGAGCGCTCACCGTGATCACCGGGTACGGGTCATAGAGACCCGAAGCGGTGAAGGGCACGAGCGGAACGGATGATGCGGTGAAAAGCCCCGATTGTTCTTCGAATTTGAATGATCCGTCGGTTGCGAATCCCGTAATCCCCCTGTCTCTCTTTATGCGCCTGCCCATGGTGCGGCCCGAGAAAACCCAGAAGTCCGAGCGCTTCGACGGCTGCGCATATTCAGGTCCGGATGCATACATGATCGAAACATCTCCGGCCATTATCGCCGGCTTGTTTCCGCGCGCGACCAGCATCGAGCGCATGGTCGTGCCCGGCGGAAGCAAAACGAACCACCTGTCGCAGTCTGAAACGAGGTTCATCCCCCTGTCGCTCCACGCGAGCAGCACGTACCGGTCGCTGTATGGGTTGAACGGGGGTATTTCGACATCTGGTAAAGGTTCAACTGCAGGGGTTGCGTCATCGGGTATGTATCCGCCTCCGAGGGTCACGTGGAGATACCGGGTAAGGGCCTTTTTTTCGGTTTCAGTCCCGACAAACGGCGGCATATAATCGAGCACCGATCCCTGGCCGTCGAGTTGGGACATCAGGCCTTCATAGGTGAGCGGCCTGATCCGCGAAACGATATCGTTGCGCATGCCGTTTATCGTATGGCAGCTCAGGCATTCCAGGTTGAAGATTTCCCTGCCGGCCTGTTCCATGGTTTTTTCGTCGAGGATTCCTGGCATTGTCCATTTCGCCTTCGAAAGAATCCCTCCGGGACCAGGCATGGAATCCTCTCCTGCCTTTATGGACGAGGAATACAGATAATCGCGGATCACGAAAGGTTTGCGGGAAATTTCCCTCAGATATTCGAATCCGCCTATGAGGAAAAGACCCGCGGCGATGATGCAGCATGTCATGGCCTTGCGCCACCGGATGCTTTCCGGTTTTTCAATGTATCCGGGCATCATCAGCACGGTTAGATATGCGGCGAGAAACAAGGCCAGTGACGGGATGGATTGAGGATTGACATGGATCCCGGTCTCCCTGACCGCAGCCGGAAGCGAAAAATACGTCCATATGGCCAGCGGGATAAGCGCCGCGGATGGGTACATCAGCCATTTTTTCGAATAAGCGATCATCCTCTCCCTGAGGGCCCCGCCGGTGGTGAACATCGTCGTGGTGAAGCTGAATATCCCGGCGAACATCGCCGAAAGGGCGGTCCTGAGAAGGGTTGACGGAACGAAGGATGGGTTGAAAAACCCGTGCCAGAAATTCTGCGTTTCTATCCATTTGCCGGGCGTCAGCATGAACGAGAGTATGCCGTTTACCGCAAAAAGGGAAAGCCATGCGGATATGAAATAGATGAACGCGATCCGCTGCCTCGCGGCGATGTCGAGCCGGTCGAACCGGTAATAATAGACGAGAAGCGACACGATCTCGACCAGGAAAAAAACCCACTCTATCGCCCATGCGAACACGAAATTGTGGATCAGCACCGAGGTCCCGGACGGGTTGATCAGTGAAATCGTGAACCAGATCCCGACCCCGGTTACCGCGCCGAAAACCATTGTCAGAAGCAGGAAAAACCATGTATGCCCGCGTAGAAAGTTTACGAGTTCCGGATCGTTTTCCCGTGATGATTTAAGATCGGTCAGCCATAAGTACATGCCCCCGCCCACAGCGAGATGCGCGACATACACGTGCAGGATCGATATGACGGCCATCAGGGTGCCGCCCCCGATACATGTCAGTTCCCAAACCGGATAGTTCACCGTGCATCACCTCCCCTGCCTGCCACAAGGGCTTTTTTGACCAGATAAAAAATCACCGCAGCGCCCAGAACGAGAAAAAGGATAAACAGGAACATCGGTCCGTACTGCGGCTTCAGAGGAAGCGATTCGATGGTAAAGAACCCCGCCGTATCGACGATCCTGACGTTCGCCCTGGTGAAAGTCATGGCCGTCATGGTGCAGATGAAAAAAGCGCAGGTCGCGAAAATGCGTCCCTTGAAGGCTGCGGCCACGGATGCAAATGCTGTCAGGATTCCGGCAGCGAGCACCGCCGCGTAACCGATCCTGTCGCCGGTCAGGGCCTCGAAAGCCGGATCCTGCTGCGAGAAAAGGTACCATGGGCCGACCGCGAACTGGAACAACGTTGCGATCGCATATATCCGCAATCCCGTGAGAGCCCTTTCCCTGCCGTTATCCCGGTAATTCCACAACAGCGCCAGTGCGAGCCCGCCGACCGCGATAGAGGCCGTGATAAAATGGGCAAGGCGCGGATATATTATCAGGTCCCGCGCCGGGAAATAGGTTCCTCCCCTGTTTCCGAAATAGGATGTCCATTCCCCGGGGCGCACCATGAGGGTGAGGTTCCCCGCGAACAGCAGCGCGATATACAGGAAAATGATTACCGCACACGCGAGAAGAGCCGTCGCGAGAATCTTACGGGAATCGCCGAGCTTCTTGTGGGCATAGACGCCGTAGTATGCGGCGATGAGCAGGGGAATTACCAGGAGCTTGAAGACCGCCATCAGGACCGAGCTCGTGTAGTACAGTGTCCCGTAGATTACCTGGATGAACAGGAGCGGGGCGACGCCGAAATTTATGGCAAGGGCCGTGATCGATGGAAGCTTGCCCGTAATGGGGCCATGGATCGGCTCCCGGGACGCTGAGCCTCCCCTGATTCGCGTGAATAGTGCTATGACGCTTCCGCCAAGCAGCGCGTTGACCAGCACGATATGGACCATGAATGTCAGCACTCCCAGAGTCCAGAAAACCCACGGGCTCGCTGGTATGGCGTCGGGCGACGGGAGAAGTCTTGCGTAATCCATCATAATCTCCATGGCCTTTCAAAAACGTTCCGGCGGCCAATATTGCTTGACTTGGCGGCAGGAATCATATTTTAATAGGCTAAAGATATTCTCATCCGGGAGTTGATCAATGTCAAAAAGAAAAAGCAAGCTGGTCGACAAAAAATTCCAGAACCGCATCACGTTTTCCCTTATCGGGATAGTCCTGATCGCTTTCATGATCATAATAGCCCTGCTCGCAATCGATTCCGCCATGCGAAACAAGGAAATCAGCGCCACCATTACCGACCTCGACCGTTCCATCATCGTGGAGGACAACATCGTCAAGGCGTTCACCGAATATTCGAAGATGAATTCAGCCTCCCATGTCAGGATTTCGCTCGATAAAATCAGGAAGGACCACGAAGAGAGCATCCGGATAATGAAAGACCTTTCGACGCTTTTGAAAGGTTACGAAAACCGCAATTTCATCACGCTCTCGGCGATCATAGGGATAATCGTCCTGTTCGCGGTTTTTCTGTATTTCTACCTGATCAACATCACGCATCGCATTTCTGGACCGCTTTACGTGGTCCAGAAGCAGATGAGGGAGATCATCGACGGCGGCAGTCCCGAGCTGAGGAAGCTCCGGGAGAATGACGAGTTCAGGGAACTGTATTCGACTTTCATCGAGATGATCAACGTGCTCGGCCCCAGGGAAAGGGAAAAATAAGCAGACAAGGGACATGTTCCGGCGTCAGCCGTTCATTTCGGCCAGGTCGAGTATCAGCCTTTCCGTGTCCTCCCAGCCGAGGCACGGGTCCGTTATCGATCGCCCGTATTCGTCCCCGTCAGGGCCCTGCGCCCCTTCAAGAATGTAGCTTTCGATCATCAGCCCCTTGATGGCGGTGCGAAGCCTGGCCGCATGCTTGCGGTTCAGCATGATCTCCTTCGAAATCCTGATCTGTTCCTTGTACTTCTTGCCGGAATTCGAATGGTTCGTGTCGACGATGATGACCGGGTTCTGCAGCTTCCTTTCATGATAGAGCTTGATGACCTCGACCAGATCGTCATAGTGATAATTCGGCGAATGGTTGCCGTAGCGGTCGACCGAGCCCCTGAGAACTGCGTGGGCAAGGGTGTTTCCGGTCGTCGAAACCTCCCATTCGTTGTAGATGAACACATGGGGCGTCTGGGCTGCGCAAATGGAATCGAGCATGACCCTGATGTCGCCCGAGGTTGGGTTTTTCATCCCGACCGGGATATCGAGCCCGCTCACCGTCAGCCGGTGCTGCTGGTTCTCGACCGAACGAGCGCCGATGGCCACATAGGCCAGAATGTCGGCAAGGTATGGATAGTTCCCCGGGTAGAGCATTTCGTCGGCGGCCGAAAGATGCGACTCCCTGAACGACCGTATGTGCATGTTCCTTATAGCCTTGATTCCGAGCGCGAGGTCGGGTTTCTTGTGATGGTTGGGCTGGTGGAGCATGCCCTTGTATCCGGTTCCGGTCGTGCGCGGCTTGTTGGTGTAAATTCTGGGGATGATCAATATTTCGGATGCCACTTTCTCCTGTATCCGCGCCAGCCTCGAAACGTAATCGCACACCGCGTCCTCATCGTGGGCCGAACATGGCCCGATTATGAGAAGAAACCTCTTGTCCTTTCCCTGGAAAATATTCTGGATATCCATGTCGCGCTGCTTCTTGAGGTACTTCAGCTCCTCCGACATTGGGATCGCATCAAGTATTTCGTCTACAGACGGTATCTTTTGAATGTATATTATGCCCATAAGACAACCTCAAATAAAGTACGTAACCGCGTTTTTAAAAATCGCCATGCCGTCGCTTTCTTCTGGAAGCTTCTCGTCTCTTGATCTGTAATCCTCGCGAAGCAGGGTCCAGTCGTCGCGCTGCGTGAAAAACATTCCGCGTTCCGGATGCGGCATCATCCCCATGACTCTGCCCGTTGTATCGCAGATCGAGGCGATATCCTCCATAGAGCCGTTAGGGTTGTACGGGAATTCTCCGCGCGCCGGTGCCCCGTCAGGAAGGCGATATCTCATCGTGACCAGGTTCAGTGACTTCATGCGTTCCAGGACATCCGGGGGCGCGTAAAATTTACCCTCGCCGTGCGCGACCGGGATGTGCAGGGACCTGATCCCTCTGAGAAACACCGACGGGCAGCCCTTCTCGACCGCGAGATCGACCCAGCGGCACTGATACCTGAAGGAGCTGTTGTGTTCGAGCGCTATCTGCGCCTCTCCGGTTTTCCCGTGGAATCCCGGCACGACGCCGATGTTCGCCATGACCTGAAAACCGTTGCAGATGCCGAGCATCAGCGTGTCCCTTTCGATGAATTCGTACAGGTCCTCCAGCAGGTTGTTCTTTATCCTGTTCGCGAGCGCCTTTCCGCTTCCCGTATCGTCGCCGTACGAGAACCCCCCGGGGAAAATGAATATCTGTGATTCGCGCAGCTTTTTCCTGTTTTCGATGAGGTCGTTCACGTGGATTATGCGCGCATCGGCCCCGGAGTATTCCATGGCGAACCGCGTTTCGTCGTCGCAGTTTATTCCATAACCCGTCAGAACAATCGCTTTTGGTCGCGTCATTGGCATTGTCTGGCCTCAATAATTGGCGAATATGCTCTTGTGTTTTTTCAGCATGCTGTCGATTGTCGCGTCGACCACCGTTGTCCCGGCGGCGTCCTTGACCAGGAAATGTCGTCCGCCGCTGACCTTTCCTATCTGTGCATGGGGTATTGCCCGGCAAAGTTGCTCGAATCTCGTCGCCGCATCAGGCGCAACCGTAACCACGATCCGTCCCTGGCTCTCGGAGAACAACATCATGTCGGCCCGCATGTCGCTGGATACCGGAACCGAAGGCAGTTCAATCTCGGCGCCGAGCATGCCCGCCATGGCCGACTTCGCCAGCGCCAGGGCGAGTCCTCCCCTTTCAACGCTCATGGCCGACGAAACGATCTGCTCCCTCACGGCCAGTTCGAGCGCGCGGTATGTTTTCATGAATTCATCAGGTTTAACCGACGGGCACCTGTCGCCGATATATGGGCTCCCCGTCGCAGACTCTCCGATGAAGGCGAGGTACTCGCTCCCACCCCATTCGGAGCGGGTCGTTCCCAGAACATAGATGAAATCCCCCTCGCGCTTGAAATCGATCGTCTGCGCGAGCTCGACATTCTCCATGACTCCTATGGAGGAGACGAGCAGTGTCGGCGGGATCGAGATCGAGGCCGGGTTGAAATTCTCGTCGAATCCCTTGAAATCGTTGAACATGCTGTCCTTTCCCGAGATGAACGGCGTACCGAAAGCGACCGCAGTATCATAACAGGCCTCTGCGGCCCGTTTGAGCTCGCCAAGTCTCTCCGGATTGTTCGAATCGCACCAGCAGAAATTGTCCAGTATCGCGAGCATATCGAGCGAGGCCCCGGCGCAGATCGCGTTGCGCACCGCGGTGTCGATCGAGCATGCGGCCATCGAGTAGGGGTCTATATCGCTGTATGAAGGATACAGTCCCTGCGAAAGCACCACGCCTTTTTTCGAACTCAGTATCGGGCGGATTACGGAGGCGTTTCCGTTGATCCTTCCTTTTCCCTGGAGCGGCTTGACCGCCGAATTGCCCTGCACCTCGTGGTCATACTGGGTCGATATGAATTCGAAGCTCGAGGTGTTCAGCCTGCCGATCATTTCCAGGAAGTTCGCGGTCAGATCGGATGGACAGGCGAAATCCGGATGGGGCTTCGGCGCGCGCGGCGCGGATGTCAGGAGTTTTTTCCGCGGGAGCCCGTTGTGCAGGAAATCGAGGTCGAGATCGAAAATCGCCTCTCCCCTGAGGCGTACAATCCCGCGGCCCGAATCGGTGAAGGTTCCGATGACCGTGGCTTCAACCCCCCTTTTTTTCATGAGATCGAGGAATTCCCCGGTACGATGACCGGGTACCGACAGGGTCATTCTTTCCTGAGACTCGCTCACCCATATCTGCCACGGCGACAGGCCGGGATATTTCAACGGCACTTTTTCGAGGTCGACGATGAATCCGCCTGCTTCCCTTGCCATTTCAGCCACCGAACACGAAAGGCCGCCCGCCCCGTTGTCGGTGATTGAGCTGTACAGGCCCAGGTCTCTTGCCTCTTTGACTATGGCGTCCGACATTTTTTTCTGGGTGATGGGGTCTCCTATCTGCACCGCAGTGGCCGGGCTTCCCGACGACAGGGCCTCCGAAGAGAACGTCGCGCCGTGGATCCCATCACGCCCGACACGTCCGCCGGCCATGATAATATTGTCGCCCGGCATGGCCTTTTTGCCTACCGCTGATTTTCCGTTAATCTTTCTCGGAAGCAGACCGACAGTGCCCACGAATACCAGCGGCTTGCCCTTGTACCTGCGGTCGAAATAAAGGAACCCCTGAGGCGTCGGGATTCCCGATGTATTGCCCCCGACATTGACACCGTGAACGACGCCTTCGAGTATCCTCCGCGGAGACAGAAGCCTCGTCGAAGCGTCCCTGCCCCTGTACAGCGGACGCTCGTCGCGCGGGTCGGCGAAACAGAACCCGTAGCGGTTCGCGACCGGCCTGGCCGCCATTCCGAATCCCATGGCGTCGCGGTTGACCCCGACAATTCCGGTAATAGATCCTCCGAAGGGATCAAGTGCGCTCGGGCTGTTGTGGGTTTCGACCTTGTCGGAGACGATGTATTCTTCGTCAAATGCGATACCGCCTGAATTGTCCTCGAATACCGAGACGCAGAAATCCCTGTCGCCTTTCTCCCGCCTTATCCGCATGGTGGCTTCCTTGATGTATCGTCGGTAAATGCCTTCGCGCACATCGTCCATCTCGGCGGCGAATATGGTGTGCTTGCAGTGTTCGCTCCAGGTCTGCGCTATCGATTCCAGCTCAACGTCGGTCGGTTCGCGTTTTTCTTTTTCATTGAAATAATCCCTTATCACATGCATCGAAAGCATGTCCAGCGCGAGCGGTCCCCTTCGGGTTCCGTCTGAATCCGCGATTCCCTCCCGTGCGATCGCCATGAGCTCCTCGTCGGGTACATCGAGGCTCACCGTGTCGGCCGACGGGTGCTCGGCGATGCTCACGACCGGAACGGCCCTGCCCATTCCTGAATCGCCTGTATAATCATTTTTTGAAAGAATCTTTATACGTTGTATGAGGGGATTATAAAGCTCGCGGCCGATCTCGACGGCGCGGTCGAGGTCAATGTCGCCGTCCAGGTAATAGGTCACCGATGAAAAAACCGATTTTTCCCTATCCAACTCTCTCTTCAGCAGGTCTTCTATGGATTCCCTGACCGTGTGCGAAACGTTGTCGGTAACGCCCGGCAGAAAGCCGATTTCGACGGCAAACGCGAACCTTTCAGGCTTATAGGGCAGATTGACGGAATAGCTTTCCACCACCGGCTGGACAAGCATGCGTGCGATTCTTTCGGCTTCTTCTGCGGCGATATCGGCGTTGATCAGATAGTTGTTCGAAAGAAAGACCTTTTGCACCGGGTATCCAAGGCTATTGAGCTTCTTTGCTATTACGTTCCCGCGTGGGTCGTCTGTTTTATAAAAAACTTCTATTCTGTAGCGCGCCTCTTGCATCGAGGCCTCCTGTGATTTGGAAGTCCTAAAAGAGAACCGCAATATTGTCCATAATTTTTTTCCCTATGCGCTCAGTATTCGTTCAATTTAACAAAGAAAACGCGCCTTTCGGTGCGTTTTCTTTGTTTTCAGCGTGTTTTCATTTTCACTACGCCTCGGGAGGATACATGTTTTCGATCTCTTGGGCGTATTTCTCGTTTACTACCCGCCTCTTGACCTTCTGGCTCGGCGTAAGCTCGCCGGATTCCTGGGTCCACTCCGCGTCAAGCAGCGTGAATTTTCGAATCTGCTCCACGCGCGCGTACTGCCGGGTGTACTTTTTTATCTCTTCGTCAAAAATCTGGATCACCGCGTCAATCCGCAGCAAATCCGCCCTGCTTGTGGCGACCAGACCGTTCTTTTTCGCCCACTTGCCCAGCTCGTCGAACGCAGGAACTATCAGCGCGGTAAGATATTTTCTGTTGTCGCCGATTATCGCGACCTGCTCGATGAATCGCGAAGTTTTCAGGCTGTTCTCAATATTCTGAGGGGATATGTTTTTCCCTCCGGATGTTACAATAATGTCCTTGATCCTTCCGGTAATCCAGAGCCTTCCCTCTTCATCGATCCTGGCCAGATCGCCTGTTTTAAAATAACCGTCCCTGGTAAAGGCCTCCTTTGTTGCTTTCGGATTTTTATAGTACCCGAGCATGACCTGCGGACCTTTAACAAGGAGCTCCCCTTCATCGGAAATCTTGAGCTTGGTCTTCGGGATCGCCTTGCCCACGCTCCCGGGCGTTATCTCGCCGGGTTTCGTCAGATTGGTCACCGGAGATGTCTCGGTGAGACCGAATCCCTCCAGTATCTGGACGCCCATACCGATGAAGAATTCCGCGTCCGAAACAGAAAGCGGTCCTCCGCCCGAACAGGCGTACCTGAGCCTGTCCAGTCCCAGGGAGTGCTTCAGCTTCGAGAACACCAGTTTGTCGGCAATATCGAACCTTTTAGCGAAAAGACCGGTGCGCGGGATGTTCTTGCATGCATAGGGCAGATTTTTTTGCGCAGTACTGATCGCCCATCCGAAGATCGCTTTTTTAAGGCCTGGTGCATCGGCCACCTGGGACAGAATTCCCGCATGCAGCTTCTCGTAAATTCTCGGTACACTGATGATTACCGTGGGCCTGACTTCCTTGAAATTATCGAGAAGCTTCGAGATGTCCTCCGCAAATGCTACCGTCGCGCCGATATTCAACGCTGAATAGTATCCGCATGATCGTTCAAAGACATGCGACAGGGGAAGAAAGGACAGGAATACATCTTTGTCATTCATGTATGCTCCGAGCTCGTGGTTGATGTTTTCACATTGCGACACGAAATTCGAATGGGTGAGCATCACTCCCTTGGGATTGCCGGTCGTCCCCGAAGTATACATGATAGACGCCAGGTCCTCGGGTTTAATCGAGTTAATTTTTTTATCAAATAAATTTTTCTGCTTGAACGATCTGCCGACCCTCATGGCCGTCTCGATGCTGAGTATGTCCTTCTTTTCCTTGTTGAATTTATTGAAAATGACGATTTTCTTCAGCGATGGGGCCTTCTTCCTTGCCTTGAGGACGCGGTCAAGATGATCTTCGGAGGAGACGAAGCACAGCCTCGTGCCCGAATTGCTCAGGATATACTGGCATTCTTCCGAAGAGTTTGTCGAGTAAATCGGCACGTTGATTGCGCCCGCTGACAGGATAGCCAGATCGGCGACCCACCAATCATACCTGTTCTCGGAAAATACCGCGATGCGATCGCCTTTTTTGACCCCTATCGAAAAAAGATAGAATGCGAGGCTCCTCACCAGTTCATTGAGCCCGTTCCATGAAATGTCGGTATAGATCCCTCCTTTTTTGTATGACACGCAAGCCCTGTCGCCATATTTTTCGACCCTGTTTTGAAAAATACCCGGGATCGTATTCTCTTTGAATTTGCTCATATCTCCCTCCGTCTATATTTAATTAAATTGTTCGCAAGCATTTCGTTTTCGGGAAAAGACTCCCCCTGGGAAAAAGACATTGGAAACGATATGGAAATGACGATATACTTTCAGACAAAAAGCGATATCGATAAAAAAGCATGAGATGCAAAAGGGGAAAAAGGGGCCGCGTCTTAACCGCGGCCCCTGTATCTTCGAATTCAGCGAGTCTTATTCAGCCTTCATCGCCACCGACATACATTGCTTCGATTTCCTTGGCATATTTGTCGTTGATGATGCGGCGCTTTACCTTCAGGGAAGGAGTCAATTCTCCGGTTTCCTGGCTCCATTCCGCATCGAGAAGGGAGAATTTCCTGATCTGCTCGACTCGGGCGAAGCTTTTCATGTTCGCCTTTATCTCCGCGTCTATCAGGGCAATTACTTTATCGTTCGTGATAAGGTCCGCGTGAGAGCTGAAAGCAACGCCGTTTTTCTTGGCCCACTTCTCGACTTCAGGGAAAGCAGGAACAACCAGCGCGGACAGGTATTTCCTGTTATCGCCGATTACCGCGACCTGTTCGATGTAAAGCGACGTTTTCAGCGAATTCTCTATGTTCTGCGGGGAGATGTTTTTACCGCCGCTCGTGACGATGATGTCCTTGATCCTGCCGGTAATTGCAAGATATCCGTCCTCGTCTATGACGCCGATATCTCCTGTTTTGAAAAATCCGTTTTTATCGAAGACCTCTTTCGTCGCCTTGGGGTTATTGTAATACCCTTTCATTACCTGCGGGCCTTTGATGAGTATCTCGCCTTCGTCGGAAATTTTGACGATGGTGTCCTTGAGCGCCGGACCGACTGTTCCCGGCTTGATTTCCTTTGGCCTGTTGACATTGGTGACCGGAGTTGTCTCGGTGAGTCCGAATCCTTCGTAAATCTTCAGGTCCATACCCAGAAAAAATTCCAGGTCAGAAACTGCAAGGGGGCCTCCGCCAGAAATGGCGAATTTCAGCCTGTCAAGACCCACGGCCTGTTTTAATTTCGAGAATATCAGCTTGTCTGCGAGATTGTACTGCATGGCGAACAGGCCGGTCCTCGGTATGTTCTTGCAGTTATAGGGAACATTCTTCTGCGCCAGCCTGCTTGCCCAGTTGAAAAGCGCTCTTTTAAGTGGAGGAGCATCCATGACCTTGGAAAGAATACCGGCATGGAGTTTTTCATATATTCGCGGAACGCTTATCATCAGTTCCGGACGTATCTCCACCATGTTCTGCTGAAGCGTTTTAGAGACATCTACGACAAAAGCTACCCTGCATCCGCGATATATGGCCACATAGTAGCCGACGGTTCTTTCCAGGGAATGAGAAAGCGGGAGGAAAGAAAGAAGCGAGTCCGTATCGCTCATGATATCCTTAAAATCATCGAGGCACTGTTTTACATTGGAAAGGAAATTATTGTGGGTGAGCATGACCCCCTTGGGATTGCCAGTTGTTCCTGACGTGTAAATGAAAGTAGCTACATCATCGGGTTTAATCGCGATCAGCCGTTTATCGAAGTCGCCCTTTTTGTTATATTTCGCACCCGTCGCGAGGGCCTTTTCCATTGGTACGATTTCTTTTTTCTTGATGTCCACCGGGTTGAATACGATCACTTCTTTCAGCTTCGGGGTCTTTTTCCAGGCTTTCATCACCCGGTCAAGATGATCGGCCGTGCTCACGAAACAGATCACGGAATCGGAATCTGCGAGAATAAACTGGGCTTCGTCCGATGAATTCGTAGCATAAATAGGAATATCTATTGCTCCGATAGACAGAATTGCGAGGTCTGCAATCCACCATTCATAGCGATTCTCTGAAAAAATCGCCACCTTGTCGCCTTTTTTCACTCCTTTGGAAAGGAGATAATGAGCGGTATTACGGATCATGTCATTCATATCGTTCCATGATATGTCGACATATTTCCCGTCTTTCTTGTAGGCCACACAGGCCCTGTCGCCGTACTTTTCTGCCTGGTTCTGAAAAATTGCAGGCATACTTGTTTCTTTAAAACGAGCCATCAAAACCTCCATCGCGCATAAATATCAATTTATCGTAATGATCCTTTTTGAGATAAGCCGAGGCATCTCATTAATATTTATATGTTGCTCTTACTTAAAGAGGTATATTTATATGCCCTGAAGCGATATAAATATATGTTATGAATACAAGGATCAATACTGTTATTTTGGTAAAGTATTCTAAACATAGCTCGCATCTTGTCAACAAACAATTTCATGAATTTAATAAAGGAGCCTCTATAAATTAAATTTTCGTCGTACACTTGTGATCGAAGCCTTTTGGGTCATCCGTGTGTCTTCTACAATCGAACATACCGTTCAGCTTAAAAAGATTAAAGCTTGACAGGCTGAGAGGTTCCGAGAAAATTAATGTATAATCATTACGGGTAACGACAATTGGCTGCATCAGAAGATAAGACTGTTTCTAACAAAAAAAGAGCCGTTTCGGGGAAAAGACCTGTTCGAATCCCGGAACATGGTTCAGCCGAGCCTTCATCCCCATCCATAAGAAAGAAAAAACGGCCCATTGCCGAACCTGAGATCTCGATGACCGGTTACCATGACAATCTTTCTCATGACGATGATCGGATCCTGTCGCCTGAAAATCAGGATACTCCTTCAGCTGTCAATATAGTGCCGGCTTCTGAAAAATCCAAACAAACAAAAACATATGCCGGCGTTGCAATTGATCCTTCCGAGCAGGAATCCGTTGATCCGGCGGCTCTGGCGCGCGGAGATAATCCCATGACCGTCGTGGATCATCTCGGTGAATTCCGGTCTCGTATTATTGCTTCAATCACTGCCCTGTTCGTGACCACCGCCGTTTTCTTCGGCATGTCCGACTATCTCGTTCATTATATCATGGGGCCTTATCTTGACACCGGGCAGAACCTCAACATCTTTACTCTTTCAGGCGGATTCATGATACGGCTCAAACTCGCCTTCCTGTCTTCTGTTTTGTTATGCATTCCATTTATCATCTACCAGGGATGGCGCTTCGTGCAGCCGGCAGTCTCAATCGAAAACAAACGCTTTGCAAAAATATGGCTGATCTCCTTTGTATTTCTTTTCTATTCCGGCATAGCATTTGTTTTCATGTTCATCGTTCCGACCGCAATCGGCGTATTCTTGAGTTTTATCGGCAGCGATATGGTCTGCACTATTTCAGCGGGAGATTACGTTTTTTTTGTCGCCGTCTTATGCTTCTCCATCGGTTTTATTTTTGAATTCCCGCTGTTGATTATGATCCTGACAAGAATCGGCGTCCTTACCCCCTCTTTTCTCATCCGCAACAGGAAGTATTCTATCGTGATAATATGGGTAACCGCCGCTCTCATCACCCCGAGAGACGTCCTTTCCCAGATAATGGTAGCACTCCCCCTTATGGGATTGTATGAAATATCAATCGTCATTTCCAAAATAACGGTTATCCGGAAAAAGCGAAGCGAACTCTTGAAGGCGGAGCGTGAATACCGGTCTGCCGGAACCGCCTGATAAAAAATAAAGGAGGTCGTGTTATGACCATAAAATATCTAAAAGATGTTTCAGTGGATGGGAAAAAAGTATTATTGCGGGTTGACTACAATGTGCCTTACGACAAGCAGATGAGCATTACCGACGATACCAGAATCACCGCCACGGTGCCGACTATCCAGCATTGCATTGATCGTAAAGCTACGATAATCCTTGTTTCTCATCTTGGCAGGCCAAAGGGTAAACCGGTCCCCGAGATGTCCCTCAAACCGGTCGCCAGGAAGTTGACGGAAGTTCTGAAGAGGGAAGTCAAATTCATCGAAACACCGCTTGGTGAGAAACTCAAGGCCGAAATCGATGCGCTTCCAGCCGGATCAATCGTCCTGCTCGAGAACATACGATTCTACCCTGGCGAAGAAAAAAACGACAAGGAGCTCGGGAAACAACTCGCATCGCTCTGTGACGTTTATGTCGATGATGCATTTGCAGCGGCTCACCGGGGCCATTCATCCAATGACGCCATAACGCAATACGTCAAAGAGTGCGCAGCCGGATTCCTGCTCCAGGATGAAATAGAATATTTCAAAAAAGCGATGGAAAAGCCCGAAAGGCCGCTTGGTGCCATAATCGGCGGCGCCAAGGTCTCTTCAAAGCTGGAGGCCCTCAACAACATCATTCCAAAAGTGAATTTTATCATCATCGGCGGAGGGATGGCCTTCACTTTTCTGAAAGCCAAAGGAATGGAAGTCGGCAAATCAATTCTTGAAGAAGAACTGGTCGGCACCGCAAAAGACATCATGAAAAACGCTGAATCAAAAGGAGTGGAATTGCTTCTTCCGGTGGATGTGGTCATAGCCAAAGCTTTTGAAAACGAATCTCCACGTCAGGTGGTTCCGGTTGACAAAATTCCCGCCGACTCGATCGGGCTCGATATCGGACCTGAAAGCGTAAAACTTTTTTCCAAAAAAATCAAATCAGCTAAAACTGTGATATGGAATGGCCCGATGGGAGCGTTTGAAATGCCGAATTTCGCCGCTGGAACCAATCAAATCGCCGAAACGATCGCCAACTCCGCACTTCTCAGCATTGTCGGCGGCGGCGACAGCGTAACAGCAGTGAATCAGGCGGGAGTCTCTGAAAAGATTTCTTATATTTCCACCGGAGGAGGAGCCTTCCTCGAACTGCTCGAAGGCAAGAAACTTCCGGCAATTGTAGCGCTTGACAAATAATTATTTCTTGACTGCACCATAAAAAAGAAGGCCCGGATTATCGGGCCTTCTTTTAGTATTTTTCATGTATCACTTTTTCATGCTCATTTCATTCTTCATTTCTTTTTATATTCAACTGTGCAATTGCCAGTTTTGCCAACGGAATCGAATAAGGCGATGAAGAAACATAGTTCAGTCCTGCATCCATGCAAAATTCTATATTGTCGGGATTGGCGCCATGTTCGCCGCAAAGTCCCATCTTGATATCCGGCCTTGTCAGCCTTCCGCGGAGTGCGGCGGTGGCGACCAGCTCCTTCACTTCAGCGCCAAGAACCTTGAACGGATTGTGCTTCATCAGGTCAAAAAGAGAATAGCTGGGGAAGAATGAATTTGAATCATCCCTCGATATCCCGTACGTTGTCTGTGTCAGGTCGTTTGTTCCGAAACTGAAGAATTCGGCATACTGCGCAATATTTCCTGCCCCAAGAGCGGCAGCAGGAAGCTCGATCATCGTACCAACGGTATATTTCAGGTTGTCCACCCCATATTCATCGGTCACTTCGCACATTATATCGCCGATACCTTTTACTTCGCTTCCCTCGATTTTCTTGCCATTTTTAATGAACTTGATTTCCTGGTCGCTCATTACGATCGGGATCATTATTTCGGGTTCGACATGGATGCCTTCTTTTATCAACATACATGCCGCTTCGAAGATGGCCCTGCATTGCATTTCATATATTTCGGGATATGTGACAGCGACACGGCAGCCGCGATGCCCGAGCATCGGATTCATCTCGCCGAGTTCTTCACAACGCGATTTTATTTCAGCCGGTTTGATCCCTTTCTTTTTGGACTGGAGATAACTTATAAATTCAGCCATACTTGCATCATTTCGCGGCAGAAATTCATGCAATGGCGCGTCAAGAAGCCTTATTGTCACGGGATATCCTTCCATAATCTTGAAGAGTTCATAGAAGTCCGCCCGTTGCATGGGCTGAAGAACCTTCAGAGCCTTTCTCCTTTCTTCTTCGTTTTCAGCTATGATCATCTCGCGAAATTTCATTATACGCTTTTCGTTGAAAAACATGTGCTCCGTCCGGCAGAGACCGATACCGTTTGCCTTGAAATTCTTCGCTACGATCGCATCCCTTCCCTGATCCGCGTTCGCCCTGACATGAAACTCTTCGATAAACTCTTCAACAATATCGAGAAATTCATAAAGTCCGTTCTTATTGAAATCCGGAAGAATCAATCCGACCTTCCCGAGGTATATCGTAGGATCTTCATAATACGGCACATTAATCGAGACGTAATCGCCTTCTGAAACCACTTTCCCCGCCAGTGAAAAAGAATTTCCGCGGATTTTCATCTCTGGCTGGACCATGGCTACCTTGCCCAGACTCCTTGCGACAACCGGCGCATGCGATGAAAAGCCACCCTCGGTAGTAATTACGCCCTGGGCAACTTCAATCGCCTTGACATCTTCGGCGTAGGATGCCGGCATGACAAGAATAAGGTTCGTGTCCCCCCCGGTCATAATGGCTTTTTTATGTTCTTCCAACAACTTGGAGGTCGAGAAGAATACTTTACCTATAGCTGCTCCGGTTGAACCGGCGATACCGCCTTTTATGGTTTTGATATTCTTTACGGTCGTCGGATCTATAACAGGGTGTAGCAGTTCATTCAACTGATTGGGCTTTATGTTTTCTACGATGAATTTCTTCGATATGATTTTTCGTTTGACCAGATCGAGTAGCGTCTTTATCTGCGACTGGGTGGATTTCTCATTAACTTCCCTTTGCTCAACAAGCCAGAAATCTCCTTCTTCAATTGTAAATTTGACATTTCGTATTTCCTTGAAATTAGCCTCGATTTTCTTAGCGATATCGGTGAAATGATCAAAATATTTTTTTTCTATTTTAGTAATATCCCTGGCTTTACCGTCAGCACCGTCAAATTCATTCTTGTAGAATTCACCCTGTATGATGGAATCCCCTGTCACGATGTTCCTTGTGTAATAATTACCCGAATATGAATTTTCGCCGAAATTTCCGTAGACCATCACCTGCACCATGATTGAAAGGCTGTTGTCCACGTCAATTTCCGATTCACAATATTTTGCACTGGCTGCTTTCAATATAAGGCTCAGCTGGTCATATGCATCCTCGCTGAACTTATTGTCATAATATTTTTTATAGATGTCGATAGCAGCCTTTATATCATCCAGTTTCGGAGTCTTTGACAATTTTTTTTCAACTTTATCAACTTCGGCTGATTCAACGCCGAAAAGATTTTTTCCAATATTTCTCAATAAAAACAAATATTCGCCGTATGCGAAGTCTTTCCCGGTAAACTTGGCGAATCCTTCAACTGTCTGATTATTCATTCCTATGTTGTGAATTGACGGGAAATAAGGAACATTCAGATCCGAGCTTAGCACGACCTTGAGCATCAAGGGCTTTTCCGCATCCCCGAATTTTTTTCCGGTATCCTTTTCAATCTTTCCAATATAGGTTTTCAATATTTCTTTCACGTTAACATGCGGAAGCTTCAGTGTCAGCTCAGAATCGAGAATAAACCCGGGAGCTATCGGCAGTTCCATTGCAGCCAACTCCACCGCCCTGCGCCCGCGTATGCCAAGTTTTTCTTTTATTTTGTCATCGACTTCTTTAAGATCTTTATTAAAATAAATAATATTTTGCATTGTATTCTCCTCTCATTCATCTATGATCAGAACAAATTCAGCACTTGACCAACGCCGATTTTCAGGAATTGTTCGAATCTAGGGCTAGCTCCCTCGTACAGGTATTTCTGGAGTTTCGAAACGCCTCTGATATTCTCACCGGAAATCTGTATCATTATATGGTCTCCATGTTTAACTTTTCCCCATTTAAATAGAGAGTTTATATCGTTAATCACTTCGTTCTTAAAATAGACATGAACGTCCACATCCGGATATTTCGTAAGAAAGCTTTCGATTATTTTTTTCCAAGCTTCGACGTTTCCGTTATGAAAAAGCTCGTTTGAAACCTGTACGCTATACTTCGGAGTAAGATTCTTTTTATTCGCCTGCGCCGCGGCATGGCTTTTCTTCTCTACTCGCTTTTGAGGCATGACGGTTGAATCTATGAAATCCTTATTGATGAAAACGTCTTTGCCGGATATCATTTCGGTTATTGCCGAAATCGCCTCCGTTTCGATTTTTTTATCCTGCGTTTTCAGATTTTTCACATAAACTACGAGCAACTGATCTTTGTGGAGTTCTCTTGCCCTCTCCCAGTGAAGAGAATTCTTCGGATTAATAAGCGATACTTTTCCGTTGGGGTCAAAATATACAAGGACAATATCCAGAGCAGTCCATTTAGATGATTCGTCGAGTATTTTCTGAAAATCATTAATAGTGTTGGGAATAGTGAAAGAGCTATATTGGTACTTGAACTTGTCCCTGATGACAGCCGCAACAATAGGCAGCTTCTGATCTTCATGCACTTCTTCGTCGTTTCTTGAGTCATTTATGAGGTCTGCGATATTTCTTTTTGATTCAATTTCGTCAACCACATCGGTTACCTTTGTGAAATGACGCAGCGCTTTGTTGAAATTGCTTTTTGACCCAAGAGTGTAATACGTGGTTTCCATAATTCTGTCTCCTGAATATGCAGGGGTTTTTTTAATCGCTCAATAAAAAATATTGCCTAATGATCAACAAATTATAAAAGGCAATTAACCGATGTTGTAAATAAAACATACCAAGTACCAGAGGTAATTGTAAAATACGATAATATTATTGCAAGCATAAAGTAATAATACCGCCTTTCTAAATTAAAAAAGGGATGTTGTAAACACCCCTTTTTTAATTTCATAATGATTAAATATTTTACAGCTCTTTCAGACCGCCGCTTTTCTTTTTGGACTTGATAGGTGTCAAATCGACAGAGCCGGAAATCTCACTTTCTCCCGAAGATGCTTTGTATGCTCTTTCGAAAAGATCATCACCGACTTCGGTCTCAGCATAAGACTGATCGATATCTGCACGCATGGTCGAACGCCTTCTGCTATAGGTTGCAAATGCTGCATCCGAGAATCCCCTGGAAACTCCATAGAGGAATTCATTAAGAACATTCGCCATTCCTTTCAGCATATACTGTTTTCTTTTAATTGTCGTGATATCCACATCAAGAACAAGACCCGGCTGGATGTGATGAGGATTCACGAGATATGTGAATTCATTAAACCTCTTCTCAAGGAATGCTATTCTTTCATCAATAATAACTCTCTCAATCGGGTTCTGATACCCATGCATTTTATGCATGAGATCTTTCAGGTATTTAATCTTTTGACGCAGGTTTTTGACCCTGTCTTCATAAGTCCTGTTGTTCTTTTCGACAAAGGAATTTTCGGTGTACATCTCACCGACTTCATTCCAGAGTATCGTATCTGGATCTTCTTCACGTTCTTTTTTGGCACGCTTCCACTCTTTGCTCATAAGTCTTGCAGCCAGATCATCGAAATCCTTCAATGATCTGAAGCGTTTTTTTGACTCATAATGAGCATGAGTAACATCCCAGGCCATTTTAATTTCAGTTGTAAATGCTTCCATCTGCTTGTCATACTCTTTTTTCGAATCTCTCAGCTGGTTTTGGTCGTAGTATGCAAGCCTCATCTCATATCTTTCATCCGGGAGAATAGATCTGTCGGTCTCTTCATACTCTCGAATCCTGCAAACGCGGGCGTTTTTCAGGTTATCACAAACCTGGTATCCCAGTTTGCTTGTATCAAGTATCGAAGTTATGGAGTTGACGGCCGTATTATAGCCCCTGTTGCGGATATTCTCTTCATCGATGACGTACTTGATATTTTCACGGATATTAAGAGGATCGTATTCTTCAACGTCAATTTCTGCGCGAAGACCTTCGATTTTATCGAGAAATTTTTTCGCGAGGATTGTATAGCGTTTTGATTTTTCATCATCCTGGTCATCATCAGTGAAATTTTCAATCCTTTTGATTTTCTCGAACATCTTTTCGCTGGCAGTAAGCTCGTTCTTGCCCTGGTCTACCAGTTCATCATTAAACTGCTGAACCTGCCTATCAATGAGGTCCTGAATATGTTTCTGGATGGCGTCTTTCATCAGGGACTCGAGGGTTACCTGATAATGATACATCGGGCTTATCAACTCGCTGTCCAGAATGTTTATTGAAAGCTTGATATCATAAACATATTTTGGCCTTAATTCATTGTCTTTGAAGACGCATTTTAAAATAGCATATGCATTTTCACCGCGAACGAATGCGCCGACATCGGTTTTTTGCCTTAAAATAGCATTTGTCTCGGCTTCCAGGTCGTTAACTCCACGCTGAATATGTCCCTGAAGATGACCGTACATATTGACGATTGATTTTTCAATTTCGCCAGTGTGGAATTTGTCGGCTCCACCTATCTGATCGAGCATTTCAATGATTTCTTTCGGCGTATATCTTGCCAGGCCCTTCGCCTCTTCCTTGTCAACAAAATCCCTAACTTTCTTTATAAACTCGTCTTCCATGGTAACAGTATACCTGTTAAACATGTTCACGTATGTCTGGTTAATATAATTGTAGAGTTTTTCTTTGATGCCGCCCATGACATCAAGTTTTACCAGAACTTCTTCCGGTAATTTATTCATCATTTCCGTCATTACTCTTTCGACGGTGTCATTGAGAATCAATTTAGATTCAGCAATTTTATCCCTTCCCTCCTGTGCCAGTGATTCATGGGAACCAACAGCGCTGGGCATCGTAGGGTGTACTTTGTTGGGACTCTTGGGGAATTGCGTAATTGCCATTGAAAAGCCTCCTTTTTTTCAGAAAACAAATTACTTTCTTTAGGTTATTTGATTATTTTCTAATTTAAAAAAACTATAACTTTTACATATTAATTATAATATTTCGAATGTCAAGATTTTTTCAAATTAAAGTACTAAATATCACATATTGTATTTTTTATCGGACTTTTTATTATTTCATTAAATATTATATTTTCAGGCCTCGCTTGAATACTTGAATGTATAGTTGGATACTTTAAAAATATCGCCGCTTTCCAAATATTGGCCCTGCTCTTTATTAACAAAGTCAATTGAATATGACCCGCGTGTGGAGATTTTCAACATGGCCCTTTTTTCCACTCTTACAGCGGATATTTCGAATGGAACGTTTATCTGAATGTCCCTGATAGTGACAGTACTGTCAAAACCTTTGCCGACATAAACAGTCCTGGCGCCTTTTTTAGTGAGATTTACATTCGTAATATACGGATCAAGCACTTCGCTGCTCCAGTATTCGAGGATACCGGTCACTCTTAACGAAGAATAGCGCGTGAAAAAATAAATCAGTCCCAGTATGGCCGCTATTATTATTAGGACCAGTAAAATCGTCAGGATAATGTCTCCGGTTCCGGTATCTTTATCCTCGATGTCTTTCTGCAAATCCTGCTGTATTCCTTTTGCGGGATCCTTGCCTGCTTCAATGATAGTGGCGTGCTTGGTGACTTTATCGAGTTCTTTCTTCAAAATCGCCACTTTTTTTGTCTGCCTGAGCTCACTGAGATTAACCAGGTAAACCCACCAGTCTTTGTTGCTGTAACGGCTGGAAATTTCCTTGATATTGAGGCGTTTATCCAGGCTGTCCGGCGCCGGGTCATCAATACCGTCAGTCATGACAACTATGACGATCTGCCTGTCATTGTCTTCTTCGGTCTCAAGAGATTCGGCCTTACTGAAAGCCGCCTGTATCATGTAATATGTGTTCGTCCATAATCCTTTTGCCTGGGTCATGGAAATATATTTTTTGAGAATGTCCCGATCGTTATCATCATCTACAAAAATAGTTGGGAAAACCCTTACAGCTGTATCGAAAGTCATGAAGGTAACGCGATCGCCATCCTCCAGGTTGTCGATATAACTGGCGATGCTTCCCTTAACATCCTCAAAAATGTTTTTCGCTTTATATCCCCCTCCGGAACCGATCATACTGTAAGATGTATCAAGGATAAGTATTACATCCTTATTGCTCGAGGCTGCGGCATCGCTCTGACCCAAAAAGCAGAACATACACAAACAACCCAAAAAGAACATGGTAAATCTCGAAGATCCCTTCATTGTTTTCAATGCAATACACCTCTCATGCAACATCGGAATTGATCTGGATCCATATTAGTTCCTGATGGCAGCCCTAACAGCTATCGATACCCCCGGCGATTGATCATT
>ERZ795054.942-NODE-942-length-30579-cov-22.022179_pt1 | contig 30579 bp, 32 predicted proteins | sample MGYA00375138_ERZ795054 | MGnify/ENA primary metagenome ERZ795054 (study PRJEB30183, sample SAMN05720215) | anaerobic digester metagenome | isolation source: active sludge of municipal wastewater-treating anaerobic digesters | place: USA | collected 2014-12-23 ... | reverse complement strand
GCACGCCGAAGCGATGAAGAAGTTCCCGAACATGGAGCACGAGGAGCCGTACATGGCCCACGTGGCTCCGGGCCAGCAGGGCGAGGTCGTCTGGCAATTCACCCGCCCCGGCGACTTCCTGTTCGGCTGCCTGCTGCCCGGCCACTTCGATGCCGGCATGGTCGGCCGGGTGCGCGTGCTCGCGCGTTGATGTCCCTTCCCCCCTTGAAACCAGGAGAACCTGCCATGAAGACCGCCAGCCTCGCCCCCCTCGCCGCCTGCCTCGCCCTGGGCCTGGCCGCGCCCGTGACCCCCGCCATGGCGCAGCATGCGGGACACGCGGCCGCGCCCGCCGCCGCCAAGGGAACGAGTTCGGGCGAAGGCGAGATCCGCCGCATCGAGAAAGAGAACAAGCGGCTCGTGATCAAGCACGGCCCGATCACCGGCCCGCTGGCCATGGGGCCCATGAGCATGATGTTCTCGGTGAAGGACGCAGCCCTGCTCGACCCGCTGAAGGCGGGCGACAAGGTGCGCTTCGAGGTGGAGCAGCAGGGCGACCTTCTGATGATCACCAAGCTCGTGCCGCTCAAGTAGGCGGTGGGCCGCAGGTCACTGCGGCGGACCACTCCGTCCTGCGGTCAGGCGCGCCTGCAGGCGTTCGATCTCGGCCTGCAGGCGGTTCAGCTTGACCAGCACGCTTCCCAGCAAGCCCAGGGTTGCGAGCCCGAAGAACAGTTCCAGAGCCATCCTCTTCTCCCCGCCGCCGGTGGTTGTGCAGCGACGGGGCAGAGGATGGCAGCGCGGCGCACGCCGCGCCAGGGGACCGCTGGCTTACGCCGCGCGCTTGGCGGGCCGCTTGGCGGCCTTCTTCGCCGCTGCGGGGCGGGTCGCCTTCTTCGCGGCCGACTTGACCGCCTTCTTGGCCGCGCTCACTTCACGCTTGACCTTGGCGATGCCGCGGTCGAGCTTGGCGCCGGCCGTGGCCTTCTTGGCGGCCGGCTTGGCGCCGGCGGCACGCTCGACCTTGGCGGCCGTCTGGCCGACCTTGGCGGCGGCCTTGCGCACCGTGCGCTTGACCTCGCGCTCGGCCTTGGCAAGCGCCGACTTGGCATCGGACTGGGCGGTACGCGCCTTGCGCGTGGCGGTCGACTTGGCAGCCGCCATCTTGGCGCCAACGGTCTTCTTCGCCTTCGTCGCGCGGGTCTTCGCGGCCTTGACCACCTTGGCGATGCTGTCGATCAGGTCTTGCTTGTTCATTCACACTCCTCGTGGCAGCACCACGCTGCAGGTCGAATTTTGCGCGCCAAGTGCCCGTAAAGACAGGGTTTTGGCGGCACCAGCGTGGAGCGTTCCTTCGAATTGGCCGGCCGCGCGCCCTCTGGAAAACGACAGGGCCCGCGCGCGGCAGGCCCTGCAGTTGCGGCTGTGCGGGTGGGTCAGAACGGAATGTCGTCGTCCATCTCGGCGATGTTCGGAGCGGGCTTGGACGTCGCGGGTCGCGCGGCCGGGCGCGCGGCTGCGCGCGGTGCGGGTTCCTCGGTCTCGAAGTCGGCGCCTGCCGAGCCACCGCCCATGCCCTCGCGGCTGCCGAGCATCTGCATCACGTCGGCGACGACCTCGGTGGTGTAGCGGTCCTGGCCTTCCTTGTCCTGCCACTTGCGCGTGCGCAGGCGGCCCTCGACGTAGACCGAGCGGCCCTTCTTGAGGTACTCGCCGGCGATCTCGGCCAGCCGGCCGAAGAAGGCCACGCGGTGCCACTCGGTCTGCTCCTTGCGCTCGCCGGTGGCCTTGTCCTTCCAGGAGTCCGTGGTCGCCAGGGTGATGTTGGTGATCGCGGCGCCGTCGGCGGTGTAGCGGGTCTCGGGATCCTTGCCGAGGTTGCCAACCAGGATGACCTTGTTCACGGATGCCATGTTTTGCTCTCCTCAGGCGGCGATCGGCTCGCCGCGCTTGTGTTTGGGCAGCTCGCGCATGCCGGCGGCCACGAACAGCCAGACCAGCATGGTGCACGCCGAAAAGATGAAGACGCCGCCGGGCCCGGACTGCTTGGCCAGCCAGCCGCCGAGCGCGCCCCCCACGAAGAGCCCGATGGCCTGCGTCGTATTGTAGATGCCCAGGGCCAGACCTTTGGCCGAGGGCGGCGCGGTGCGCGACACCAGCGAAGGCAGGCTCGCCTCGAGGATGTTGAAGCCCACGAAGAAGAGCAGCAGCCAGAACGCGATCGCGCCCACCGAGGGCACCCAGGCCCACAGCCCCACGGCCACGAGCAGCAGCAGCGCGATGGCCGCAAGGAACAGCAGCCGCATGCGCCCGGAGCGCTCCGCCCGGATGATGGGCGGCATCATCAGCGCAAAGCTCGCCAGCACCACGGGCAGATACACCTGCCAGTGGCTGGGCAGGGGCAGGCCGCGTGCCACCAGCAGCGGCGGCAGGACCACGAACAGCGCCATCTGCACGGCGTGCAGCGCGAAGATCCCGAAGTTCAGCCGCAGCAGTTGCGGATCGCGCGCCACCGCGAGCCAGTGCACGGGGTCTTCGTCGAGGTGCTCCTTCTCGGGCGCGGCGGGCACCACCCACAGCACCACGGCGATCGCCGCCAGCGCCAGCACGCCGGTCAGCGCGAACAGGCCGGAGACTCCGATCACCCCGGCCAGCGGCGGCGCCGCCACCAGCGACAGGGCAAAGGTCAGCCCGATCGAGGCGCCCACCATGGCCATCGCCTTGGTGCGGTGCTCGTCGCGCGTGCTGTCGGCGATCATCGCCGTGACCGCGGCCGAGATCGCTCCGGCGCCCTGGATCGCGCGCCCCAGGATCACGCCCCACAGGTCGGTGGCGGCGGCGGCCCAGAAGCTGCCCACGGCAAAGAGCACCAGGCCCGCCACGATCACCGGCTTGCGCCCCCAGCGGTCGCTCGCCAGCCCGAAGGGGATCTGCAGGCAGCCCTGGGTGAGCCCGTAGATGCCTAGGGCGAGGCCGACCAGAAGAACGCTGGCGCCGCCCGGCATGGTCTGGGCGTGCACCGCGAACACCGGCAGGATCAGGAACAGGCCGAGCATGCGCAGCGCGAAGATCGAGGCCAGCGAGGCGCTGGCGCGGATCTCCAGGGCGGTCATGCGCGAGGGAGCGGCAGTCGTCATGGGAAGTCGGCGTGCCGCACGGCCACCCGGTCCGTCGAAGCGGCCGGCAGCCAGCAAGTGGGGGCGTCTGCAGCACCCTGCGGGTTGGCGGGTGCGGACGAGCGGCGCTGCGCAGATATAGTAACAAGTTGCCCTTTGCTCTTCGGCGGTCCATGAACGAGATCCGCGTGCGCGGCGCGCGCACCCACAACCTCAAGAACATCGATCTCGACCTGCCGCGCGACCGGCTCGTGGTGATCACCGGCCTGTCGGGCTCGGGCAAGAGTTCGCTCGCCTTCGACACGCTCTACGCCGAGGGCCAGCGGCGCTACGTCGAGAGTCTCTCGGCCTACGCGCGGCAGTTCCTGCAGCTCATGGAGAAGCCCGACGTCGACCTGATCGAAGGTCTGTCGCCGGCGATCTCGATCGAGCAGAAGGCCACCAGCCACAACCCGCGCTCCACGGTCGGCACGGTCACCGAGATCCACGACTACCTGCGCCTGCTGTTCGCGCGGGTGGGTACGCCCACCTGCCCCGATCACGACCTGCCGCTGGTGGCCACGCCGGTATCCGCGATGGTCGACGCCGCGCTCGCGCTGCCCGAGGACACGCGCGTGATGGTGCTCGCCCCCGTGGCGCGCAACCGCAAGGGCGAGTTCGCGCACTTCTTCGGCGACATGCAGACCCAGGGCTTCGTGCGCTTCCGGGTCGACGGGCGCATCGTCGAGGTCGAGGATCTGCCCGAGCTCAAGCGCGCCGACAAGCACGACATCGACGTGGTGGTCGACCGGCTGAAGGTGCGCCCCGAGATCCGCCAACGCCTGGCCGAGAGCTTCGAGACGGCGCTGCGCCTGGCCGACGGGCGCGCCCTGCTGGTCGAGATGGACGGGGGCCGCGAGCATCCCTTCTCTAGCAAGTTCTCGTGCCCGGTGTGCAGCTACTCGATTGCGGAGCTCGAGCCCAGGCTGTTCTCGTTCAACAGCCCGCTAGGGGCCTGCCCGGCCTGCGACGGCATCGGCGAGGTGGAGTTCTTCGACGAGCGCCGGGTGGTGGTGCATCCCGAGCTCTCGCTCGCCGCCGGCGCGATCAAGGGCTGGGACAAGCGCAACCTGCACTACCACCAGCTGCTCGCGGCGGTGGCGGCACACGGCGGATTCGACCTCGAAGCGCCCTGGCAGGACCTGCCCGAGGCCGCGCGGCGCCTGGTGCTCGAGGGCTCGGGCAGCGAGGACATCGCCTTCACCTACGTCAACGAGAAGGGCCGGCGCATGAGCCGCGCCCACCCCTTCGAGGGCGTGCTGCCCACGCTGGCGCGACGCTGGAAGGAGACCGACTCTCCGGTGGTGCGCGAGGAGCTCGCCAAGCTGCGCAACATCAAGCCCTGCCCCGCCTGCCATGGCACGCGCCTGCGCCGCGAGGCGCGCCACGTGTTCGTGGGCGAAGGCGCGGGGCGGCGCGCGATCTTCGACATCGCGGCCACGCCGCTGGCCGAAGCAGCGCGCTACTTCGAGCAGCTGCGCTTCACCGGCCACAAGCAGGACATCGCCGACAAGATCGTGCGCGAGCTCGCCGCACGGCTGCGCTTTCTCAACGACGTGGGGCTCACCTATCTCACGCTCGATCGCAGCGCCGACACGCTCTCGGGCGGCGAGAGCCAGCGCATCCGCCTGGCCAGCCAGATCGGCTCGGGGCTCACCGGCGTGATGTACGTGCTCGACGAGCCCAGCATCGGCCTGCACCAGCGCGACAACGACCGCCTGATCGCCACGCTGCGCCATCTGCGCGACCTGGGCAACAGCGTGCTCGTGGTCGAGCACGACGAGGATGCGATTCGCGCCGCCGACTACGTGGTCGACATGGGCCCGGGCGCCGGGGTGCACGGCGGCCGCATCGTGGCCCAGGGCACGCCGGCGGCAATCGAGGCCGAGCCCGGGTCGCTGACCGGGGCCTACCTCGCCGGGCGCACGTCCATCGCCGTGCCCGGACAGCGCGTCGCGCCGGGCGCGGACTGGCTGCGCGTGCTCGGCGCCAGCGGCAACAACCTCAAGAGCGTGGATCTGGCCGTGCCGGTGGGGCTGTTCACGGCGGTCACCGGCGTGTCGGGCTCGGGCAAGTCGACCCTGGTGAACGACACCCTGTATGCGGCGGTGGCGCGCCACCTCTACCGCTCGGCGGCCGAGCCCGCGGCGCACGCCGCGATCGAGGGACTGGAGCACTTCGACAAGGTGATCAGCGTGGACCAGAGCCCGATCGGACGCACGCCGCGCTCCAATCCGGCGACCTACACGGGCCTGTTCACGCCGATCCGCGAACTGCTCGCCGAGACGCCCACCGCCCGCGAGCGCGGCTACGGACCGGGACGCTTCAGCTTCAACGTCAAGGGCGGGCGCTGCGAGGCCTGCCAGGGCGACGGGATGATCAAGGTCGAGATGCACTTCCTGCCCGACCTGTACGTGCCCTGCGACGTGTGCCACGGCGCGCGCTACAACCGCGAGACGCTCGAGGTCCTCTACAAGGGCCTGAACGTCGCTCAGGTGCTCGGCCTCACCGTCGAGGCCGCCGCCGGGCTGTTCGACGCGGTGCCCGCCGTGGCGCGCAAGCTGCAGACCCTGCTCGACGTGGGCCTGGGCTACATCAAGCTCGGCCAGAGCGCCACGACGCTGTCGGGGGGCGAGGCGCAGCGCGTCAAGCTGGCCCTCGAGCTTTCGAAGCGTGACACCGGGCGCACCCTGTACATCCTCGACGAACCCACCACCGGCCTGCACTTTCACGACGTGGACCTGCTGCTCAAGGTGCTGCACCAGTTGCGCGACGCGGGCAACACGGTGGTGGTGATCGAGCACAACCTCGACGTGATCAAGACCGCCGACTGGGTGGTGGACCTCGGGCCCGAAGGCGGCGACGGCGGCGGCCTGATCGTCGCCAGCGGCACGCCGGAAGCCGTGGCCGCCACCCACGCCAGCCACACCGGCCAGTACCTGGGCCAGGCGCTGGCGCGCGGCCGCGCGCGCGCCGTCGCATGAAGCCGCCGCCGCGGAGCGCGCCGCCCGCCTCGCCGGGCGACCCTGCGGCCTGGCCGAACCTGGGCCCCGCCTCGCGCGGCATGCTGGCTGCAGCCGGCCTGCAATCGATGGACGAGGTGCGCGCGCTGGGCGCGGTGGCCGCCTACGCGCGGGTACGACGCACCAGCCCGCGCGCGAGCCTCAACCTGCTGTGGGCACTCGAGGGCGCTCTGAGCGGACTGGCTTGGCAGCAGGTGGCTCGCGAGCACCGCGCAAGCCTGCTGCTCGCGCTCGAGACCTACGAGGCCGGCGAGGTCGCCGGAGGCGAGGGCGTGGCTGGCGCCTCGGGCGCGGAGGCCGCCGCCCCGGGCGCCAGGATCGCGAGCCAGGCACCGCGATAGCGCCGCGTGTACTCGACGCGCGCGCTGGGCGGGATCTCCTTGGGATCGCGGTAGATGTAGATCACCCGGCCCTGCGGGTGCTGCGCCAGCCAACCGGGCACGGCCTCGGTGAACAGTTCGGTGAGCGGCCGCTGCAGGCGCCCCGTGAGGTGCCACTGGCCGTGATACTGGCCCTCGATCGCGATCGGGCGGCCCTCGCGCTCGAACTGCGCCAGCTTGCCGGCCACCGAGTCGATGTCGTAGGGCTCGCGCATCGCCACGTCGAAGGCGGCGAGCAGCGCGGTGAAGGCCACCAGCATGGCGGTGGCCACGCGGCGCACGTCGACCAGGGATGGGCCGGGTCGGCGCGTGAGCAGCACGGCCCCGGCGATCACCGCGAGCGCCCCACCCCAGTAGAAGGCGGAGGCATCGTCCAGCCCCCCGAGGCGCGCGGCCAGTCGCGGCGCGGCGACGATGGCGCCGACCCCCAGCGCCAGCACGGTGAGCGCGGGCACGAGCAGCGACCAGCGTCCGGCCAGCCGGTCCGCCAGGGCGCGCGCGGCGATCAGCGCAAAGAGCGCGAACTCGGGCAGCAGGTAGTGCCAGCGCTTGCCGCTGACGAAGCTGAAGAACACCAGGCAGAAGAGCGCGCCGAAGAGGGCGAAGCGCATGCCCGACTCATTGAGCAGTCCGCGCCGCAGTCCGCCCCACCAGCGCGGCCAGAGCAGCCAGGGCGCGAGCATCACCGGCAGCCAGGCGAGATAGAACCACCAGGGCGCCTGGTGGGCGAAGCTCTTGGCCATGCGCCCCGCGGTCTGGCCCCAGAAGATGGCGTTGCGGTACTCCTCGCCACCCGCCAGCCCGGCGGGGATGGCCCAGGCGAGGATCATCGCCGCGCCGCCCAGCAGGGCGAGCAGCACGCCGGCGTACCAGCGCCCCCAGCGCGGCCGCGACTCGCGCATCCACCAGGGTGCGGCCAGCGCCAGCGGCAGCAGGTGCAGCAGCGCCACCGGCCCCTTGGCGTAGAGCGCGCCGCCCAGGCCGAGCGACAGCAGGAAGAATCCGCCGGCTCCCGCCTGCGTCTTCCAGGCCCGCACCAGGCCCAGGAAGCCCAGGGCCACGAAGAAGCTGATCATCGCGTCGAACATCAGCGCCGCCGCGAAGTAGCTGTAGAGCAGGCAGGCGAGCAGGATGAAGGGCGCCATGCGCGCCACTTCGGGGCGCTGCGGCCACAACTCGCGGCCCAGGCGCGCGGTGATCGCCAGCGTGCCCGCGGCGAACAGCGGCGAGATCAGCTTGGGCCACCACTCGTTGACGCCGAACACGAACCAGCCGGCGTGCATCAGCCAGAACAGCAGCGGTGGCTTGTGGTGATAGGCCTCGCCGTTGCGGAAGGGCACCAGGAAGTCGCCCCGCGACCACATCTCCCAGGCGACGCTGGCATAGCGCGTCTCGTCGATCGGCAGCAACGGGCGGAACAGGCCTGCCGCCGCCAGTAGAGCGAGCAGCACGGCGAGCCACAGGGCGTCGGTGCGGGGGCTGTCGGACTTCAATCGTTTGGATCCGGCGGCGCCAGGCGCTGCGCGGCGTTCTTCTCGTGATGGATCAACCAGAGGTTGCGGACGTACACGATCAGGCCGAAGCCCTGGCCGAGCATGAACACCGGGTCCTCGCGGTAGGCGGCGTAAAGAAACAGAGTCAGCCCCCCGGCGAGCGAGAAGTACCAGAAGAGCACCGGCACCACGCTCTTGCGCTCACGCTCGCTGGCGATCCACTGGATCAGGAAGCGCGCCGAAAACAGCGCCTGGCCCGCGAAGCCGAAACCCAGCACCAGCCACTCGGGCAGGCTGAGGGAGTGAAGATTCATCACTCGATCACCGGGCGCTTCATGCGCCTCTGCAGCCACATCACCCCGAACAGATCGACGATCCCCACCCAAAGCCGGTTGTGCACGCCGTACTTGGACCGGCCCTGAGTGCGCGGGCGGTGGTTCACGGGCACCGACACCACCTGAGCGCCCTCGCGCAGATAGAGCGCCGGCAGGAAGCGGTGCAGGTGATCGAAGAAGGGCAGGCGCAGGAACACCTCGCGCGAGAACACCTTGAGCCCGCAGCCCGTGTCGGGCGTGCGGTCGCCGAGCAGGCTGCCGCGCACCCCGTTGGCGATGCGCGAGGACAGCTTGCGCAGGCCGCTGTCGTTGCGCTTCGAGCGCCAGCCAGCGACGAGTTCAAGGCCCGGCGTGCGCTGGCCCGGGCTCACCGCGGCGAGCAGCGCAGGGATGTCGGCCGGGTCGTTTTGCGCGTCGCCGTCGAGCGTGGCAATCCACGGGAAGCGCGCCGCGCGCACCGCCGTGGACACCGCGGTGCTCTGCCCGCAGGACGCGCGATGACGGATCACGCGCACGCGAGCAAAGCGCGCCTGCGCCTGCGCCAGGCGTTGCGGCGTGGCGTCGGTGCTGCCGTCGTCGACATAGATCACTTCAAATTCCGCGCGGCCCTCGAGGGCGGCGTGGATCTCTTCGATCAGCGGCAGGATGTTGTCGGCTTCGTTCTTGACCGGAACGACCACCGAGACCTGGCCCGAGTAATCGGGCGTCGGCACAAGACTCATTGAGCGGGGACGGTCCGCGCCAATGCGGACCCCTTCACGATCAGGAGTTTACCGAGCGAGTCTCGTCCTCGCTTACACCGCGCTGAAGGCGATCCGCCCTGCAAGCTCCCACCCGCTGCTGCCACGGCGCAGCACGGCACCGTCGCCCATGCCCAGATTGGCCCCAACCAGCGCGGCGATGTTCACCATGTGTGTGACCAGGCTCACATTGCGGCCGGCGGGCAGGCGCCCGAGCCAGGCCCGCAGTTGCGCCGTCTGGGCTGGGCCGCGCTCGCGCTCTTCGAAGAACGAATCGAGCGCCGGCAGCCCCTGCACCGGCAGCCCGGGGAAGGCCAGCCGGGCCGTGTCCCGACAGCGGCACCAGCGCGAGGAATAGACGGCGTCGAAGCGCACGCCGCGCGCGGCCAGTTCCTGCCCGAGCCGCTGCGCCTGCTCGCGTCCGGCGGCCGACAGATTGCGCTGCGTGGCGCAGTCCTCGATGCGAAAGCCCGGCGGATCACCGATGCCTGGCTCGGTCGCGGCATGACGCAGCAGCAGCACCGCCGTGCCACCGCGCAGCGCCGACCAGGCGGCGTCATCGGCCGCGCGCACGCGCGGCAGCCAGGCCACGGCAAGGCCCGCGAGCAGGACGCGGCGGCGCATGTGCCCGACCCTCAGGGAAAGTCGATCAGGGTATAGACCCCGTGACCGCTCTCGCGCAGCACGCGCGCGCCCTCCAGCGCGGGCAGGTCGATCACGGCGGCGCACTCGATCAGGTCCGCACCGAGTTGGCGCAGCAGCGCGCTGCCGGCGAACATGGTGCCGCCGGTGGCGATCAGGTCGTCCACCAGCACCACGCGCTGGCCGGGGCGCGCGGCGTCGGCGTGCATCTCCACCGTGCCCGTGCCGTACTCGAGCTCGTAGCTCGCCGCGATGGTCGCGCCGGGCAGCTTGCCCTTCTTGCGGATGGGCACGAAGCCCGCGTTGAGCCGGTAGGCGAGGATGCCGCCGATGATGAAGCCGCGCGCGTCTATGCCGGCCACGAGGTCGGGCTTCTCGTCGACGTAGCGTTGCACCAGGGCCTCGACGATCAGCGAGAGGCAGTGCGCATCGGCCAGCAGCGGCGTGATGTCGCGAAACATCACGCCCGGCTCGGGCCAATCGGGCACGGTGCGCACGCGCGCGCGCAGGTAGTCGGTGTCGATGCGGGGAGTCTTCATCCTTGGAGCAGCCTCTGTTCAGCCAGTTCGATCGCCTCGGGCACGCCGCGCAGCACCACCACGTCGCCCGCCAGCAGCTTCATGCCGGGATGCGGGTCCGCCCCGCGGATGCCGCGCCGGCGCACGGCGGTGACCTCGGCCCCGACCTCATCAAGCCCGAGGTCGCCGATTTCGCGGCCCACCGCCTTGGCGCCCGGCGCCAGCGGCACCGAGTGCAGGCGGTCGTGGGCGTCGGCGTCCAGGCTCTCGGCCGGGTCGTCGGCGCCGTGAAAGTAGCCGCGCAGCAGCCGGTAGCGCGAGTCTCGCGCCTCGCGCACGCGGCGCACCACGCGGCTCAGCGGCACGCCCAGCAGCACGAGGGCGTGCGAGCCCAGCATGAGGCTGCCCTCGAAGATCTCGGGCACCACCTCGGTGGCTCCGGCGGCAAGCAGCTTGTCCAGATCGGCGTCGTCCTGGGTGCGCACGATGATCGGCAGGCTCGGATTGATCTCGTGCGCGAAGTGGATGAGCTTGAGCGCCGAGTGCGCGTCGTTGTAGGTGACGACCAGCGCAGAGGCCCGCGTCACCCCCGCCGCCACCAGGGTCTCGCGCCGTCCGGCGTCGCCGTAGACCACCGAGTCGCCGGCCGCCGCGGCCTCGCGCACGCGGTCCGGATCAAGGTCCAGCGCCACGTAGCCGATGCCTTCCTGCTCGAGCATCTTGGCCAGATGCTGCCCGGTGCGGCCGTAGCCCGCGACCACCACATGGTGGTCGGTGGTCATGGAGCGCTGCGCGATGCGGTGCAGTTCCAGCGACTTCTGCATCCACTCGGCGCCCGACACGCGCAGCACGATGCGGTCGGCGTGCTGCACCAGCAGTGGCGCGGCCATCATCGACAGGAGCATCGCCGCCAGCACGATCTGCAGCATGCGCGGCTCGAGCAGGTTGCCGGCCGACCCCAGCCCCAGCAGCACGAACCCGAACTCCCCCGCGGTGCACAGCGCCAGTCCGGTGCGCAATGAGGTACCCACCGAGGCACCGAACGCGCGGGTGAGCCCGAAGATGAGGGCCAGCTTGAAGGCCACGGGCACGAGCAGCGCGAGCAGCACCCAGCCGAACTGCCCGACCACCACGCGCAGGTCGAGCAGCATGCCGATGGTGATGAAGAAAAAGCCCAGCAGCACGTCGCGGAACGGCTTGATGTCCTCCTCGACCTGGTGCCGAAACTCGGTCTCGGCGATCAGCATCCCGGCCACGAAGGCGCCCAGCGCGAGCGACAGGCCGGCCTCCTCGGTGACCCAGGCCAGGCCCAGGGTGACGAGCAGAACATTGAGGATGAACAGTTCGTGGGAGCGGCGCCGCGCGACCGTGCGGAACCAGCCGCTCATGAGCTTCTGCCCGCCCACCAGCAGCACCCCCAGCACCACCGCGGCCTTCAGGAAGGCGAGCCCCAGGGTGCGGGTCATCTCCTCGGGCGGACTGGCCAGCGCGGGGATGATCACCAGCAGGGGCACGACCGCCAGGTCCTGGAACAGCAGCACCCCGACGATGCGCTTGCCGTGCTCGGACTCGAGTTCCAGCCGCTCGGCGAGCATCTTCATGATGATTGCCGTCGAGCTCATCGCCAGCGCCCCGCCGAGCACGAAGGCCGCCTGCAGGCTCAGTCCCAGCCAGGGGCCGATCAGCCAGCCCAGGGCCAGCGTGAGCGCGATGGTGAGCAGGACCTGGGCGCCCCCCAGCCCGAGCACGATGCGGCGCATGCTGCGCAGCTTGGCCAGCGAGAACTCGAGCCCGATCGAGAACATCAGGAAGACCACGCCGAACTCGGCGAGGTAGCGCGCCTCCCGGGTGTCGGGCACCAGCCCCGCCGCGTGCGGCCCCACGAGGATGCCGATCACCAGGTAGGCCAGCAGCGGGGGCAGGCCCAGGCGGCGAAAGGCCAGCACGCCGAGCACCGTGGCGGCGAGCAGCAGCAGCAGAGTGTGGAGGCCTGAACTCACACGGCGGAGTCTACGCAGGGGTCCCGAAACGAGCGCGCCGCACCCCTTCGGGCAACACGCGGTTACGCAATCTCCCTGCAATTCTTATGCCAGCACATGGCGCGGGAGTATCATCAGCCACGGTTTTCTCAGCGCCCCAGCCCACGTGAACCCGACCCCCGAGCCCGCCTCCGCCCGCACCGCGCCCGATCCCGGCCCCGGTGCGCTGGCGCTGGCTCGCGAGGTGCTGGCCATCGAGGGCGAAGCCCTCGCCGCCCTTGCCGCGCGCCTGGACGGGAGCTTCCTCGCCGCGGTGCGTCTGCTGCTCGCCTGTCGCGGCCGGGTGGTGGTCAGCGGCGTGGGCAAGAGCGGGCACATCGCGCGCAAGATCGCCGCGACGCTCGCGTCCACCGGCACGCCGGCGCTGTTCGTGCACGCGGCCGAGGCGGCTCACGGCGACCTCGGCATGGTCACCCGGCAGGACGTGTTCGTCGGCATGTCCTACTCCGGCGAGACCTCGGAACTGCTCACCATCGTGCCCGTGCTCAAGCGCGAGGGCACGCCGCTGGTGGCGATCACCGGCAATCCGGCGAGCAGCCTGGCGCAGACCGCGGACGTGCACCTGGACGTGCATGTGGACAAGGAGGCGTGCCCGCTCAACCTCGCGCCCACCTCCTCGACCACCGCGATGCTCGCCCTGGGCGACGCCCTGGCGATCGCCTGCCTCGATGCCCGCGGCTTCGGGCCCGAGGACTTCGCGCGCTCGCATCCGGGCGGCGCGCTCGGCCGGCGCCTGCTGCTGCACGTGGCCGACGTGATGCGAACCGGCGCCGACGTCCCCGTGGTTGTCGAGGGCGCGAGCGTGATGGAGGCGGTTCACGAGATCACCCGCAAGAAGATCGGCATGACGGCCATCGTGCGCGGCGACGGCACGGTCGCCGGCATCTTCACCGAAGGCGACCTGCGCCGCCTCATCGAGCGCGTGGGCGACGTGCGCGAGGTCCCCATCTCCGAGGTCATGACCCGCACGCCCACGGCCATCGCGCCCGAGGCGCTCGCCGCCGAGGCCGCCGAGCTGCTGGACCGCACGCTGCGCAACCAGCTGCTGGTGGTCGACTCGCAGGGCCGGCTGGCGGGCGCGCTGCACGTGCACGACCTGATGGCAGCCAAGGTGATCTGATGAGCGACGCCGCCGCGCGCGCCGCGCGCATCCGGCTCATGGTGCTGGACGTCGACGGCGTGCTCACCGACGGGCGCCTGTACTTCGGACCGCAGGGCGAGGCCCTCAAGGCCTTTGACGTGCGCGACGGCCACGGCATCAAGCTGCTGATGGCCGGCGGCGTGGAGGTCGCGATCCTCACGGCGCGCCGCTCCGAGATCGTGGCCGCGCGCATGCGCGAACTGGGCGTGGCGCGCGTGCTGCAGGGCCAGTCCGACAAGCGCGGCGCGCTCGCCGCGCTGCTCGCCGAGCTCGGGCTCGAGCGCGAGCAGTGCGGCTACATGGGTGACGACCTGCCCGACCTCGGCGCGCTGCAACTTGCCGGCTTTGCGGCGGCGCCGGCGGACGCGGCGCCCGAAGTGCTGGCCGCGGCCCACTGGGTGGCGCCGCGCGAGGGAGGCCGCGCCGCCGTTCGCGCCGCGGCCGAGTTCGTGCTGCGTGCCCAGGAGCGCTGGGACAGCCTGCTGGCGAGCCACGTGCCCACCGACGGAGGGTCGCGATGAAGGCCCGCGCACCGCACACCGCGGCCACCCGCGAGCGGCTCACCGCGCTGGTGGCCATTGCCCTGCTGTTGACGCTCGCGGGCGCGAGCTACTGGTACTCGATCAAGTCGAGCCGTGGCCTGCTGCCCAACCGCAGCGATCCGCAGGCGCCCGACTTCATCGCCGACTCGATCGCGCTCACCCAGTTCGACAAGGAAGGCCGCGCCGAGCGCCGCTTCTTTGCCGACGAGATCACGCACTACCCGGACACCCGCATCGAGGTGCGCGCGCCACGCATGGTCAGCCTGCGGCCAGACCAGCCCCAGCTCGCGGTGCGCGCCGAGCGGGCGCTCGTCGAGGATGACGGTCAGAAGGTGATACTCAGCGGCAAGGTTCGTGTCACCCGCGAGCCCCACCAGGACACGCCCGCGATGAGCCTGGCCACCGAGCAGCTGACCGCTTACCCCGACGAGGACCGCTACGTGAGCGACGTGCCGGTGCAGCTCAAGCGCGGCGCGTCCGAGGCCACGGCACGCGGCATGGAATACGACAACGCCACGCGCCAGCTGAAGATGGCGGGCGAGGTGCGCACGCTGTTCGCCAACCAGGCGGCAGGAGGTAGGAAATGAGATTCGCCATCGTCCTCGCCACCCTGCTGCTGGCCAGCGCGGCGCACGCCGAACAGGCCGACCGCGACAAGCCCATCCAGGTCGAGGCCGACAAGCTCGACGCCGACGAGGTCAAGCAGGTGGCCGTCTACACCGGCAACGTGCGCGTCACGCAGGGCACGCTGCGCATGGACGGGCAGCGGCTCGAGCTGCGCGAGGACCCCGAGGGCTACCGCAGCGCCGTGGTCACGGCCGCCCCGGGCCAGCTCGTGCTGTTTCGGCAGCGTCGCGACTCCAAGACGCCCGGCGTGGAGGAGTGGGTCGAGGGCCAGGCCGAGCGCCTGGAATACGACCAGCGCACCGACCGCGTGAAGCTGGTGCAGCGGGCCAGGCTGCGCCGGCTCGAGAACGGCGAGCAGCGCGACGAGCTCACCGGCCAGCTCATCGTCTACGAGCAGCGCAGCTCGCGCACCACGGTGGAGGGCGGCCCCACGGCGAGCCCGGACGGCCGGGTACGCACCACGATCGCGCCGCGCAAGGACCCCAAGGACGCCAAGCCCGCCGCGCCGGCGGCGCTGGCGCCCGCCCCGCAACTCGCGGCGCCACGCAAGGACTGAACTTGGACGCGCGCACCGACGCCCCCGCCGCCGCCGAGGTGCGTAGTCGCCTCGAGGCCACCGGCCTGCAGAAGCGCTACGGCAGCCGCATCGTGGTGAAGGACGTCTCGCTGAGCGTCGACAGCGGCGAGGTGGTCGGTCTGCTCGGCCCGAACGGCGCCGGCAAGACGACCTGCTTTTACATGGTGGTGGGCCTGGTGCCCGCCGACGGCGGATCGATCGCGCTCGACGGCCGTTCGCTGGTGCACCTGCCCATCTACAAGCGGGCCCGCCTGGGCCTGTCGTATCTGCCCCAGGAAGCCTCGGTCTTCCGCAAGCTCACGGTCGAGGAGAACATCCGCGCCGTGCTGGAACTGCAGCTCGACCGCGACGGCAACCCGCTGGGGCGCAAGGAGATCTCGGAGCGCCTCGAGGAACTGCTCGAGGACCTGCAGATCACCCAGATCCGCACCAATCCGGCGCTCAGCCTCTCGGGCGGAGAGCGGCGGCGCACCGAGATCGCGCGCTCGCTCGCCGCGCGGCCGCGCTTCATCCTGCTCGACGAACCGTTTGCCGGGGTCGACCCGATCGCGGTGATCGAGATCCAGCGCATCGTGCGCTTCCTCAAGGAACGCGGCATCGGCGTGCTGATCACCGACCACAACGTGCGCGAGACCCTGGGCATCTGCGACCACGCCTACATCATCAGCGAGGGCAGCGTGCTCGCAGCGGGCCGCCCGGAAGAGATCGTCGAGGACGAGTCCGTGCGCCGCGTCTACCTCGGCGAGCACTTCCGCATGTAGGGCACGGCCATGGCCTCGTTTCTCGCAGCCCGCCGCGCCCGCTGCCTGCCCGGCAGGAGCAGGACGTGAAGCCCACGCTCCAGCTCAAGCTCTCGCAGCATCTGGCGCTCACGCCCCAGCTGCAGCAGTCGATCCGCCTGCTGCAGCTGTCGGCGCTCGAGCTCAACCAGGAGATCGAGCAGGCGGTCGCCGACAACCCCCTGCTCGAACGCGAGGACGACCCGCTCTCGCGCGCCCTGCACCTGGCCACGGACGGCGCGGTCGTGCCTGATCGGCCGACGCCCGCCAGCCGCGACGAGGGCGCCGAATCCTCAGGCGAGGGCGGCGAGCGCAACGGCGACGATGACGCCTACGAGCACGGCGAGGCCCAGAACTGGGGCCAGACCTCGTCCGGCGACGACGAGGAGCACACGCCGAGCGAGTGGGCGGCGCAGAGCGTCTCGCTGCGCGAGCATCTGCTCTCGCAACTGGCTTGCACCCAGGCAAGTGCGCGGGATCGCGCGCTGGTCGAACTGCTCATCGAGGCGCTCGACGAGGACGGCTACCTCAGCTCCTCGCTGCCCGAGCTGCTTGAAATGTGCCCCTCCGAGGCAGAGGTCGACGAGGACGAGTTACGCGGCGCGTTGCGCCTGCTGCAAAGCTTCGACCCCACCGGAGTCGGAGCCAGCTGCGCCGGCGAATGCCTGGCACTCCAGCTGCGCGCGCAGGCCAACGCTGCGCCGCCGCAAGAGCGCGCCGCCCTGAAGCTCGCGGAGCAGATCGTCACCGAGCACCTCGCGCTCCTGGCTCAGAGGGACTTCACCAAGCTCAAGCGCGCGCTCGGCGTGGGCGACGAGCAATTGCGCGCCGCCCATCAGGTCATTACGCGGCTGGATCCGCATCCTGGTGTAGCCTTTGGCCAAGGGCGGACCGATTACGTCGTGCCCGACGTGCAGGTGAGGCGGCACGGCTCCCGCTGGGTTGCGGCACTGAACCCGGACGTGATGCCCAGGCTGCGCGTGAACCAGGCCTATGCCGACATCCTCAAGCGGGACCGTTCGGAGCGCGGCGAAGGTTCCGAGCGGAGTCAGTGGAATGCGAGGCTGCAGGAAGCACGGTGGCTGATACGCAATATCCAGCAGCGCTTCGACACGATCCTGCGCGTCTCGCAGGCGATCGTGGAGCGGCAGCAGGCCTTCTTCAACCACGGCGAGATCGCCATGCGCCCGCTGGTGCTGCGCGAGATCGCCGAACAGGTGGGGCTGCACGAGTCCACCGTCTCGCGCGTCACCTCCTCGAAGTACATGGCCACGCCACTGGGCGTGTTCGAACTCAAGTTCTTCTTCGGCTCGCACGTTGCCACCGAGGCTGGTGGAGCCGCCTCCTCCACGGCGATCCGCGCCCTCATCAAGCAGATGGTGGCCGCCGAGGATCCCCACGATCCGGTTTCCGACTCCAGGATCGCCGACCTGCTGGGCGAACAGGGTCTCGTGGTTGCGCGGCGTACCGTCGCGAAGTACCGCGAGGCGCTCAGGATCCCGCCGGTGGCGATGCGCAGGTCCCTGTAGTCGTTCCTCGCCGGCGCAGGCCGCGCTGGCATCGTTCCACCCTCTCCCTCTGGAGGAAATCGATGAACCTCATCATCCATGGGCACCACCTCGAAGTGACCCCGGCCCTGCGCGATTACGTGCAGGGCAAGCTCGTGCGCGTACGACGTCACTTCGACCATGTGATCGAGGCCAACGTCCTGCTGTCGGTGGAAAAGCTCAGCCAGAAGGCCGAGATCAGCCTGAAGGTGAGCGGCAACCACATCCACGTCGAGGCGATCGAGCCCGACATGTACGCCGCGATCGACTCGCTGATGGACAAGCTCGACCGTCAGGTGCTGCGCCACAAGGATCGACTCAAGGACCGCAGCCCCCACGAGGCGATCAAGCGCCAGCAGGCGGCCCAGCAGCAGTAGACCGCCCTCACACCCCCGCCAGCCCGGCCGCGTGCCGGGCTTTTTCTTGCGAGTGCCCGGTCCACTCGTTCGCGATCAGGGCCGCCTTACGCGCCAGCCCCCAGCGGTAACCGCCCAGCGCGCCACTCGATTGGATGACGCGATGGCAGGGAATCAGCACCGCCACCGGATTAGCCCCGACCGCCGCCCCCACGGCGCGCGCCGCCCCGGCGGCACCCACGGCATCGGCCAGTGCCCCATACGACACCAGCGCCCCGGGCGGCACGCGCAGCAGCGCCTCCCAGACCTTGATCTGGAAGTTCGTGCCCCGCACGGATAGCCGCGGCCGTGGCCCGGACTCGGGTGTGAGCAGCCTCGCGGCAAGGTCCGCCAAGGAGCCATCGCTCACCAGCCGCGCCTGCGGCCAGGCCGCGCGCAACTCGGCGATCGCCTCGCTCTCGTCGGCGACGAAGCGCAGATGGCACACCCCGCGGTCCGTCTGCCCGATGAGCACCGTCCCCAGCGGCGTGGGCGCCAGGCAGGTGCGGATCTCCAGGTCCACTCCGCCGCTGCCGACTTCCCCCGGGCTGGCCGCCTCGGTCTGGATCAGCAGGTCGTGCAGGCGGCCAGGCGAACTGAGCCCCGCCTCGAACGCGGCCTCGAGCACGGCGCGGCCCGCCCTCAGGCTGGCCAGAGCGCGCTCTTTGCCCAGGAATTGCTGGAAACGCTTGGGCGAGACGCCGGCCCACGCGGTGAAGATGCGCTGCAAGTGGAAGGGCGAGAGTCCCTCGCGCGCCGCGAGCTGGTCGAGCGTGAGCGTCTGCTCACACTCGCCAACAAGTCTCTCGATGGTGGACTGGACCAGGGCGTGGTGCGGATGGCGGTTCATGTCTAGGGGCCGGGCAGCCAGATTGATGCGGCGATTGTCGGCGGGCCACCCGGCAAGCGCCACCCGGAAGTTGCGCATCGAAGCGCACGCCCCGCGCCAGCGCAGCGGGCAGGGGCGCCCGGCGCCGGGTGTATGATCCGCCGCCTTCGAATTTGCGGCCTTGCCCGCCAGGCGCGGTGTACGGTTCGGAGCGGCAATCCCGCCCCACCAGCCCTTGCGCCGTCCGGCCGGGACACGCTCGCGACCCATGAACCGCATCTCCCGCCTGCTGCCCGTCGAGAACACGCTGCTCGACTTCACCGCCTCGAGCAAGAAGCGCGTGTTCGAGCAGGCTGCCTTGCTCTTCGAGAACCACCAGGGAGTCGCGCGCGCGAAGGTCTTCGACAGCCTCTTCGCCCGGGAGCGGCTCGGATCGACGGGACTGGGGCAGGGGGTGGCCATTCCGCACGGACGCATCAAGGGCCTGAAGGACGCGGTGGCGGCATTCGTGCGCCTGGCCGAGCCGGTTCCCTTCGACGCGCCCGACGGCCAGCCGGTGTCCCTGCTGTTCTTCCTGCTCGTGCCCGAGCAGGCCACGCAGGCGCATCTGGACATCCTTTCGGAACTCGCCCAGCTGTTTTCCGAGAAGTCCTCGCGCGACGGCCTGCGCGAGGCGCCCGACGCCGCCGCGGTGGCCGCCCTGCTGGCGAACTGGGCTCCGGTGCGGCCCGCCGCCTAGTTAACCCGGCCAGCCGCTATGCTCGCGGCATGGCCACCTTCCGCTCTCTGTTCGAGGACAACCGCGAACTCCTGGACCTGGAGTGGCTCGGGGGGCGCGCCGCCGCCGACCGCGGGCTCGAGTCCCCGCTGACCACCGGGCGGGCCAGCGCCGACCTGATCGGTCACCTCAACCTGGTCCACCCCGACCGCATTCACGTGCTCGGCTCTGCTGAAGTCGCGTACTTCACGCGCATGGACCCGGAACGTCGTAGCCACTATGTGCACGACCTCATGGCCGGCCATCCGCTGGCAGTGATCGTCGCCGAGGGCCTGGAGCCACCCGCCGACCTGGTTCACCTGGTCGAGCAGGTGCAACTGCCGGCGTTTGCCTCGGCCCGCCCCGCGGCCGAGGTGATCGAGGTGCTGCGCATCTACCTCGCCAAGGTGCTGGCGGCACGCTGCACGCTGCACGGCGTCTACATGGATGTGCTGGGCATGGGCGTGCTGATCTCGGGCGAGAGCGGCGTGGGCAAGAGCGAACTGGGTCTGGAGCTGATCAGCCGCGGCCACGGGCTGGTGGCCGACGACGTGGTCGACTTCGCCAAGGTATCCCCGGACACGCTGGAGGGTCGCTGCCCGCCGCTGCTTGCCAACCTGCTCGAGGTACGCGGCCTGGGCCTGCTGGACATCAAGGCCATATTCGGCGAGACCGCGGTGCGCCGGAAGATGAAGCTGCGCCTGATCGTCGAACTGCGGCGCCGCTCGGCCACCGAGATGATGGATCGCCTGCCACTCGAGGGTCAGACCGTGGACGTGCTCGGACTGCCGATCCGCAAGGTCATCATCCCCGTGGCCGACGGGCGCAACCTCGCGGTCCTGACCGAAGCCGCCGTGCGCAACACCATCCTGCAGTTGCGCGGCATCGACACCATGCGCGAGTTCATGGAGCGGCAGCGCAACTCCATGAGCGACGAGGCCTACTGACCGCCCACGGGGCCGGGCCGTGGCCGGCGCGCTGCGTGCCCGCCGCGGGCGGCGGTGCGTCAACCACCCGTGATCTAATCCCGTTGAACTGCCACCCGGCGCTTCGCCGTGGCAGACACACCCCAGGGAGACCTCGAACATGCTCAAGTCACTGATCATCGCCGCCAGCCTGGCCCTGCCCCTCGCGGTGCACGCGGCCGACCCCGCCAAGGAAATGACCCCGCAGCAGCAGAAGATGAAGAGCTGCAACGCCGACGCCGGCAAGAAGAAGCTCGAGGGCGACGCGCGCAAGAAGTTCATGTCCGAGTGCCTGAGCGCCGACGCGCCGGCTGCCGCCGCCGGCAAGGAAATGACGCCGCAGCAGCAGAAGATGAAGGCCTGCAACGCCGACGCCGGCAAGAAGAAGCTCGAGGGCGACGCGCGCAAGACCTTCATGTCGGAGTGCCTGAAGGGCTGAGTCCGCTTTGCCGTGCGCCGCACCGAGCGGCGCAACACCCTGGGGCGCAGCGAGGCTGCGCCCCTTCGCTTTATGGGGCCGCCGGGGCCTGCGTCCGTGCCAGAATCAGCGCATGCGTCTGGTCATCGTCACGGGGCTCTCGGGCTCGGGCAAGTCGGTTGCGATCCGGCAGCTCGAGGACAGCGGCTACTACTGCGTCGACAATCTGCCGGCGGGGTTCCTCGCCGAGGTCTGCGAGCACCTTGCTCGCACCGGCCATCCGCAGGTGGCGGTGTCGATCGACGCGCGCAGCGAGGTGTCCTTCCCCGACGTGCCGGCAATGCTGCAAGCCCTGCGCGACCAGGGCCACGACGCGCGCATGCTCTTCCTCACCGCGGCGACGGACGAACTCGTGCAGCGCTTTTCGGAGACGCGCCGCCAGCACCCCATGGCCCTGCGCCGCGCGCCCGGCGCCCCGGAGCCCACGCTCACCGAGGCCATCGAATCCGAGCGCGAGCTCCTCGAGCCCCTGGTGAGCGCAGCCCACGTCGTCGACACGAGCGGGCTGCACCCCAATACGCTGCGCGACTGGGTGCGCCAGTTCACCGACGCCGAGCGCGGCACGCTCACCCTGGCCTTCGAGTCCTTCGCCTTCAAGCACGGCGTGCCCGTGGCGGCGGATCTGGTCTTCGACGTGCGCAACCTGCCCAACCCGCATTACGACCCTGACCTCCGTCCGCTGACCGGGCAGGACGCGCCGGTGGCCGACTTCCTCCAGCGCACGCCCGAGGCGCGCCAGATGATCCGCGACATCGGCGACTTCGTGGCCCGCTGGCTGCCGGGATATCGCGCCCAGAACCGCCATTACCTGACCGTGGCGATCGGTTGCACGGGCGGGCGCCACCGCTCGGTCTACGTGGTCGAGGAACTGGCCCGCCGCTTCGCCGCTGACGGGCGCGTGGTGGTGCGTCACCGCATCGTCGGTCGACGCAACCAGGACCGGTGAGGCTGCCGCTGTTCCCGCTGCGCACCGTGCTCTTCCCGGGCGGCGTGCTGCCCCTGCGCGTGTTCGAGACGCGCTACATGGACATGGCGCGCGACTGCCTGAAGACGGGCAGCCCGTTCGGGGTGTGCGCCATCCTGGACGAGCAATCCGAAGTCGGACCCGGCGCGCAGCCCGCGCTCGTCGGCTGCCTGGCACACATCCGCCAGTGGGACATGAAGCAACTTGGCGTGTTGAACTTGCGCGCGGTCGGGGGCGAAAAGCTGCGGCTGCTCACCACCCAAGCGCAGGCAGACGGCCTGCTGGTGGGCGAGGTTGAACTCGTCGCGCCCGAAGCCGAGCACGAACTGGGCGCGCGCCACGCAAGCTGCCGGCGCGTGCTCGAAGGCCTGCTCGCAGCCGTGCCCGAGGCCGCGTCGCCCGACGAGCTCGGCCCCGCGATCGAGCCGCCACGCCGCCTGCGCTCGGCAGTGTGGGCCGGACATCGCCTGGCGGAATGGCTGCCGCTGCCCATCCCCGAGAAGCAGGCCCTGCTCGAACTGGAAGATCCACTGGCGCGGCTCGACCGCCTCGAAGCCCTGCTCGAACGGGCCGCCGGCGCGAACTAGCCGCGCTGTCCCGCCGACCACCCGGCCGGCTGCGCCTCGCTCAGGAGCAGGCGGTGAGGAGCCGGAAGCGCCGCATCCACCAACTCTCCGAGTTCCCACCACTCGGCGCCGGCGGGTTCGGCAAGGCGCGCCGCCGCGGCGCGCCCGCGCCACGTCTGCAACTCCAGCCGGTAGTGAGTGAAGTCGTGATGGCGCCGAGGCAGCCGCTCCAGACCGATCACACCCAGCCCGAAGCGCGCCTGCACCGCCGCGCCAAGGGCGGCCTCGTCAAGATCCGGCTCGAACTGCGGCAGGGCCAGCAGGCCGCCCCAGATGCCCGCCGGCGGCCGGCGCTCGAGCAGGACCTGCGTTCCATGGGTGAGCAGCACGAAGCTCGCCGCGCGCACCGGCCGCTCGCGGCGCGGACGCGCACCGGGAAGCGAGGCCTGCCGACCCTCGGCGCGCGCCACGCAACTGGAGGCCACGGGGCAGTCCCCGCAGGCGGGGCGAGAACGCGTGCACACCGTGGCCCCCAGGTCCATCAGCCCCTGCGTGTAGGCCTCCACATGGCGGTCGGGCAGCGCCTCGCGCGCCAGACGCCATAGCGCGCGCTCCACCGCCCCTGCGCCGGGCCAGCCGGCCACGCCAAAGTGGCGGGCGAACACCCGCTTGACGTTGCCGTCGAGGATCGCGGCGCGCTCGCCGAAAGCGAACACCGCGATGGCCGCCGCCGTCGACGCCCCGATGCCGGGCAGGTGCGCCAGCGCCTCGGCCGATTCCGGGAAGCGCCCGCCGTGCTGCGTCACCACTGCCTGGGCGCAGGCGTGCAGGTTGCGGGCACGCGAGTAATAGCCCAGCCCTGACCACAGCGCCATCACCTCCTCGACCGGTGCGGCCGCCAACGCGGCCACGGTCGGGAAGCGCGCCAGGAAGCGCTCGTAGTAGGGGATCACCGTGGCGACCTGGGTCTGCTGCAGCATGACCTCGGACAGCCACAGCCGGTAAGCGTCGCGGGTGCCCTGCCAGGGCAGGTCGTGGCGCCCGTGGCGCCGCTGCCAGGCAACGACGCGCTCGGCGAATCCGCTCACCAGCCGGCGGCTCAGGCGGCGAGCGCCTCGACGGGGCGCAGCTCGCCGCGCCGCGCCAGGATGCGCACGCGCTCGGCCAAGTGTCCGAGCATGTCGAGCTGGCCTTGCGCGTCCTCGAGCGCCGACTCGAGCTCGCCGATGCGCGACTCGAGCGATTCCTGCGCCTCGCGGATGCGGGCAATCGACTCGACCCGCTTGCGCAGCTGCGCGCGCTGCTCGCGCACCTGCAGCTCCAGCGGCGGCAGCAGGCCGCGTACCCAGGCTTCGGCGTCGCGCGCGGCACCGGCCTGGATCTCGCGGCTGCGCGACACCACGGTGTCGAAAAAGCGCTCGATCATCGTCCACTTGTGATGCGTGAGGACGGCCAGGGTGCCAAAGGCTGAGCTGAAGGTCCGTTCCGCGGCGTCGATCTCGTCCAGGCTGCGCGCCAGGTTGAAGCTCACCGGCGGCGTGAGCGCCCAGCCCAGCTCGGTGGCGAAGCTCTTCTGCACGCCCAGCACCATCTGCTCGATCTCGCCGAGCTTGCGGTTGGCGCGTTCGAGGTCGGCGCGCACCGCGCCGAAGAACTCGCGCACCGCGCCCGTCAGCTGCACCGACAGGGTGGCGGTGCTCATGCGGCTGCGCGTCTCGAGCACCCGCTTGCGCAACGTGTCGAGCCGCAGCGGCATGTAGGCCTCGTCGGCCAGGCGCGTGAGCACCGCGCGGGCCGCCAGGAAGCGGCGCACCACGTCCTCGAACTCGCGCGCCTCGGCTTCGGCGCGCGTCTGCAGGCGGCTGACCTGACTCTGGTTCTTGCCCTGCAGGGCGCGCAGTTCGTAGAGCTGCTCGATCAGACCGCGCTCGCGCGCGTCAAGCGCGTGGCGGGTCTCGCCGGCCACCCGATCCACCAGGCCGAGCGTCTGGTCGCGCACGATGCGCTGCTTGGCCGGCACGAGCAGTCGCACCAGGGCGTCCTCGAGGTCGGGCAGGCGGCTCGCCGCCAGCAGGTCCGGGTCGCTGTTGACCTTGGCCACCAGGCCCTTCTGCGCCGAGACCGCGAACACCCGCTCGGGCTCGAGTTCCAGGGTCGTGGCCACATGGCCGAGCTGGCGGCGCACCTCGGCCTCGATCTCGGCCTCGCTGCGCAGCGGATCCCACAGGCCGTCGATCTTGTTGAGCACGGCAATGTGGTTGTCGTGCTGCCCGCCGTCGGCCACGATCTGCCGCCACACGTCGAGGTCGCTGCGCGTCACCCCGGTATCGGCGGCGAGCACGAAGATCACCGCGTGGGCGCGCGGCACGAGCGACAGCGTGAGTTCAGGCTCGGTGCCGATCGCGTTCAGGCCCGGCGTGTCGAGCACGACCAGGCCCTGCTTGAGCAGCGGATGCGGAAAGTTGATCACCGCGTGCCGCCAGCGCGAGATCTCGATCGTGCCGTCGGCGTGCACCGCGACGCTCTGGTCGGGATCCTCCGGGTCGAACAGCCCGAGCTCGCGCGCCTTGGCTACCGGCACACGCAGGGTCTCGGCCACCAGGCGCAGGGCCTCGAGCATGCCGTCGGGAGAGCGCGTGTCGAGCGGGAAGACGTTCCACTCCTCGGCCATGCGCTTGAAGTCGGTGGTGGTGCCGGCGCGGGCGCGCGTCTCGATGGGCAGGGCGCGGATGCAGGGCGGCAGCGAGTCGTCGTAGAGCAGTTCGGTCGGGCACATGGTCGTGCGCCCGGCCGACGAGGGCAGGATGCGGCGCCCGTAGTCGGCAAAGAAGATCGCGTTGATCAGTTCGCTCTTGCCGCGCGAGAACTCGGCCACGAAGGCGACGGTCAGCTTGTCCTGCGCCAGGCGCTCGAGCGCCAGCGCGATGCGCGCCTCGCCCTCCGGCTCGGCCAGGCGCGACTCGCCCAGCCAGCGGCGCAGGTCGCCGATGGATACGGCCAGCGCGTCGCGCCAGGCGCCGTACTCCTCGAAGCTGGAAGCAAGTTGGGCCATGGGAAAGAACCGCCGATGAGGGCAGGCAGGAATCTATAGCACGCACCTGCCGCCGAGCGACGCGCGCCTCCCGCACTTGCGGAAGGCACGCGTGGCCTCTCGCCCACGCTCAGCGCCGCTGGCAGCGCGGGCACCAGTAGGTGGCCCGCTGGCCCTGCACGAGGCGCCGCACGGGGGTCCCGCAGACACGGCAGGGCAGGCCTGCGCGCCCGTAGACCGCCGCCTCGCGCATGAAATAGCCCTGCTCGCCTTCGGCCGACACGAAGTCGCGCAGCGTCGAGCCGCCCACCGCGATCGCCTCGGCCAGCACCTCGCGCACCGCCAGCGCCAGGCGCGCGCAGCGCGGCGCCGACAGCCGTCCGGCCGCCGTGCGCGGGTCGATGCCGGCGCGAAACAGGCTCTCCGAGCAGTAGATGTTGCCCACGCCCACCACCACCTGGCCGGCGAGCAGCAGCGGCTTGATCGCCACCGTGCGGCCGCGCGTGTGGCGGTGCAGCCAGTCGCCGTCGAAGCGCGCGTCGAAGGGCTCGACGCCAAGGCGCGCGAGTGCGGGATGCGCCAGCACCTCGCCCGCGGTCGAGGGGTGCCAGAGCACGGCGCCGAAGCGCCTCGGATCGGTCAGGCGCGCCAGCGCGCCGCGGAATACGAGATCGAGGTGGTCGTGGGCGCGCGGCGCCGGGGCGGGGCGCGAATGGATGCGCCAGACCCCCGTCATGCCCAGGTGCGAGAGCAGCGTGCCCGCGTCGAAACGCCACAGCAGGTACTTGCCGCGGCGCTCGAGCGCCCTGAGCACCGCGCCGCGCAGCAGCGCGTCGAGCTGCGCAGGGACGGGCTGGCGCAGGCGCGGCTGGCGCACGACGACGGCCTCGACGGGATGGCCGACCAAGTGCGGCTCGAGCGCGCGGCGCGTGACCTCGACTTCCGGCAGCTCAGGCATGGAGCGGGCGTTCTGCTAATGTCATCGTCGACTCTCCCTCCTGCCCTTCCCCATGGTCGTTTCCTTCCGCCGGCACCGCCTGGCCGCTTGTCTCGCCGCCGCGCTGGCGATTCTAGGTGCGGCCGCGGTGCCTGCCCACGCGCAAGACAGCGCCGCGCCCGCCACCGAGGCGCTGCCCGAGGTCGACCTCACCGGCCGGCTGCTGTTCCAGATCATGGCCGCCGAGGTCGCCGCCCAGCGCGGCGAACTGGGCGCGGCTTTCAAGACCTACATGAGCATGGCCAGCGAAACGCGCGATCCGCGTCTGGCGCGGCGCGCGGCCGAGATCGCTCTGGGCGCGCGCGCCAGCAACGAGGCGCTCGAGGCCATCGTGCTGTGGCGTCAGCTCGCACCGCAGTCGCGCGAGGCGACCGAGGCACTGGCCACGGTCTACCTTTCGCGTGGCCGCTATGACGAGGCCCAGCCCCTGGTGGCCGAGTTGCTCGCGCAGTCCGACCGGCCCGCGGACGTGCTGGCGCGCACGCAGCGCGCCATGGCGCGCGCCGCGAACCCCGAGCAGGGCTTCGCGATGCTCGAGCGGCTCGCCCAGCCTTATTTGAAGAATGCCGACGTGCGCCTCGTGCTGGCCGCAGGCGCTCAGGCCGCCGGGCTGTCGGCGAGGGCGACCGCCGAAGCCCGCGCCGCCCTGGAGCTTGCCCCCGATTCGCCCCGAGCCGTCCTGGCGGCCGCGCAGGCGCTGCTTGGCACCGATCCCAAGGCCGCCGCCGCGCTGCTCGCACAGTTCCTGACTCGCCATCCTGCGGCGGCCGACGTGCGCCTGGCCTACGCGCGCGTGCTGCTGGCGAGCGGCGACACCGCCGCTGCGCGCAAGCAGTTCGCCCAGCTCGTACAGGATTCGCCGCGTAACCCGGACCTGCTCTACAGCCTGGGCGTGCTCAGCGCACAGGCCAGGCTCAGTGCCGATGCGCGCGACTACTTCACGCGCTACCTCGCGCTGCTCGAAACCTCGGACGGCGCGGTGCGCGACCCCGACTCGGTGTATCTGTACCTCGCGCAGCTCGCCGAGCAGGAGAAGAAGTACGACGAGGCCCTGGGCTGGCTGGCCAAGGTCGACGACGGCGAAAATGCCCTGCGCGCGCGTCTGCGCGAGGCGCAAGTGATGGCGCGTCAGGGCAAGCTCGAGCAGGCGCGGGGCCATCTGCAAAAGGTCCAGGCCAGCTCGGACGAGGAGCGCACCCAGCTGGTGATCGCCGAAGCCCAGCTGCTGCGCGAGGCCAAGCGCAACCAGGAGGCGCTGGCGCTGCTCGAGAAGGCGCTCGCCGCCTCGCCCAATGACCCGGAACTGATCTACGACACCGCCATGGCCGCCGAGCGGCTCGACCAGGTCGAGCGCATGGAGACCCTGCTGCGCCAGCTGATCGCCGCCAAGCCCGACCACGCACACGCCTACAACGCACTGGGCTATTCGCTGGCCGACCGTAACGTGCGACTCGCCGAGGCGCGCACCCTGATCGAAAAGGCCCACGCCCTGGCCCCCGACGACGCCTACATCCTCGACTCGATGGGCTGGGTGTATTTCCGCCAGGGCGACCTGGCCAAGGCGCGCGAGTATCTCGAACGCGCCTACAAGCTGCGCCCCGAGGCCGAGGTCACGATCCACCTCGCCGAAGTGGTCTGGGCCCAGGGCGACACCGAGCAGGCGCGCAAGCTGCTGCGCGAGGCGCGCGCCCAGGAACCGGACAACGAGCTGCTCAAGTCCACGCTCGCGCGCCTCAAGATCCGACTCTGATGCGCCTGGTCCTGCTCGCCGGGACGCTGGCCCTGACGGCCTGCGCGAGCCTCTCGCCCCCGCCACCGGAGGCGAGTTGGAGCGGGCGTTTCTCTGCCAGCGCGCGCATGCCCGATCGGACCGAATCCCTGAGCGGCGGCTTTCGGCTCGAACAGCACGGCGACGCCACCCGCCTCGACCTGACTTCGCCGCTGGGCAACACCCTGCTGCGGGTCGAGCAGGACAGCCGCGGCGCCCGGGCCGCCGGCCCTGACGGCGTGAGCGTCAGCGGCCCGGACGCCGAGGCGTTGAGCGAGCAGGTTCTGGGCGTGAGGCTGCCGGTGGCCGGCCTGCCCTACTGGATCGACGGCCGGCCCGCTCCCGACGCGCGGCGCGCCATTCCGAAGGGCAGCGAAGCCGGGTTCGAGCAGGACGGCTGGACCGTGAGCGTGCTCGAACGGGACGCCGAGGGCCAAGCGCGCCGCGTGCTGCTCGAGAGGCCGGCGCAGCCCGGCCTGCCGGCGCTGCGCGCGCTGCTGGTGGTCGATGCGCGCAGTGGCCGCAAGCATGAGCGCTGAGCCGATGCACATCGAGCCGCGCCTGATGCTTGGGCTGCCCGCGCCGGCCAAGCTCAATCTGTTTCTGCACGTGCTCGGCAGGCGCCCGGACGGCTACCACGACTTGCAGTCGGCGATGCAGCTGATCGACCTGGCCGACAGCCTGGACTTCGAACTGCGGCCCGACGGCGCGCTTGATCGCAGCGGCGACCTGGTGGGCACGGCGGAGGGCGACCTGTGCCTGCGCGCCGCGCGGCTGCTCCAGGCCGCCACCGGGTGCCGCCTGGGCGTGCAGATCCGGGTGCGCAAGCGCATTCCGGCGGGCGCCGGCATGGGGGGCGGGTCCTCCGACGCCGCCACCACGCTGATCGCCCTCAACCGCCTCTGGCGCCTCGGCCTGGACCGCGCCACGCTGGCCCGCCTGGGCCTGCAACTGGGGGCCGACGTGCCGTTCTTCGTGGCGGGCCGAAACGCCTTCGTCGAGGGCCTTGGGGAAATCCTCAGTCCGCTCGATCTGCCCGCCCGGCGCTACGTGGTGATCTGGCCCGGGGTGCCCCTGGCCACCGCTGCGATCTTCAGTGATCCCGGTTTGACACGGGATGGGCCAGCCACGAAAATAGCGGTCTTTTCCGCCGCGCTTGGCGACTCGCCCCGGGCTCTATTCGGGTCGAACGCGCTGGAGCCCGTGGCCCGGCGCCATGCAGCGGAAGTGGACGATGTGCTGAGCTGGCTCGGACGCTTCGGGCAGGCGCGCATGACAGGGTCCGGTTCAGCCGTGTTCGTCGCGGTCGAGTCGGACGACGCGGCCCGGCGGGCCACGCAAGGTCTGCCGGACGCTTGGCGGTCCTGGGTCGTGAACTCGCTCGACCGCCATCCGCTGTCTCCGTGGTGAGCCACCGCGGGCCAGGCGAAGGTTTCAGTGCTGGGGAGTCGCCAAGCTGGTTAAGGCACCGGATTTTGATTCCGGCATACGAGGGTTCGAATCCTTCCTCCCCAGCCATCTACAGCGCCGGGAGCATCGCGCAGGCGATGCCTCCCGGTCTTGTTTTTTGGCGCGCCCCTGGCGCATGCGTGATTGAGGCGGCCCGCCCGCACACGGTCGAGCGTGATCATGGTCCCGATGGTTCCGGAAAACCTGATGGTCTTCTCGGGCAACGCCAATCCCCGGCTTGCCCAGGCGGTCGTTCAGCACCTCAACATCCCGCTCGGCCGCGCCAGCGTGAACCGGTTCTCCGACGGCGAGGTGATGGTCGAGATCAACGAGAACGTGCGCGGCCGCGACATCTTCGTTCTGCAGTCGACCTGCGCCCCGACCAACGACAACCTGATGGAGCTGATGATCATGGTCGATGCGCTCAAGCGCGCCTCGGCCGGACGCATCACCGCCGCCATTCCGTACTACGGCTACGCGCGCCAGGACCGCCGCCCGCGCAGCGCCCGCGTGGCGATCAGCGCCAAGGTCGTGGCCAACATGCTGCAGGCCGCGGGCGTGAACCGCGTGCTCACCATGGACCTGCATGCCGACCAGATCCAGGGCTTCTTCGACATCCCGGTCGACAACATCTACGCCAATCCCATCCTGCTGGGAGACCTGTGGAAGCACAGCTATCCCAACCTGGTGGTGGTCTCGCCCGACGTCGGCGGCGTGGTGCGCGCCCGCGCGCTGGCCAAGCGCATGGACGCTGACCTGGCGATCATCGACAAGCGCCGCCCGCGTGCCAACGTGGCCGAGATCATGCACATCATCGGCGAGGTCGAGGGCCGCACCTGCGTGATCATGGACGACATCGTCGA
>ERZ795054.939-NODE-939-length-30691-cov-4.872340_pt1 | contig 30691 bp, 17 predicted proteins | sample MGYA00375138_ERZ795054 | MGnify/ENA primary metagenome ERZ795054 (study PRJEB30183, sample SAMN05720215) | anaerobic digester metagenome | isolation source: active sludge of municipal wastewater-treating anaerobic digesters | place: USA | collected 2014-12-23 ... | reverse complement strand
CGAACACCAGCCGCGTTCGGCCTGGACCCGACGCGAAGGCTGGCGCGTCGGCACTGCCTTCCTTGGCACCCCTGGACAGCTCGATCCCGACGCGCCCGACATCCCCGCCGTGCTCGTCAACGAAGCGCTCACCCGCGCCCAATCCCCGCTGCTGCGATCGATCGAGCTGCTGAATCCGACGAGCGCGGCGGTCGACCTGGGCGGCTGGTTCTTGTCGGACGACCCGGATACACCCAAATACCGAATCCCTTCGCCCACCCTGATTCCGACCGGCGGCTTCCTCGTTTTCACCGAGCGCGACTTCAATCCCAACCCCGGCTTGCCCCCGAGCTTCAATCTCGGCGCTGGCGGCGACGATGTGTACCTGTTCTCCGCCGACGCCACTGGCCGGCTCACCGGCTACCGGCACGGCTTCGAGTTCGGCCCGGCCCTCGAAGGGGTGGCGTTCGGACGCCACGTCACCAGCGACGGACTCGAACACTTCGTCGCCCAAACGATCTGCACTCTGGGCAACCCCAATAGCCCCCCGCGCGTCGGACCGGTCGTTATCAGCGAGATCATGTACCATCCGCCCGATGTCGTGGCCAACAACGCCGCCTGGGACAACACCGAGCACGAGTTCATCGAGCTCTGCAACCTGACCGCGTCGGCCGTTGCCATCCACGATCCCAACGCACCCACAAACACCTGGCGGTTGCAGGGCGCCGTCCAATACGCCTTCCCGCCAAATGAATCCCTTGCCCCTCGAGAACGCATCCTGGTCGTCGGTTTCGATCCGTCGCTCTCCGCTCCAGCCGCCGAGTTTCGGACCCGCTACAACCTCGACTCCGGCACACGCCTCTTTGGTCCGTACCAGGACCAGTTGCCCAACGGCAACTCGAGTGTCGAGTTGCTCCAGGCCGATGGCCAGCGCGAATCCGACACCGAGTATGTGGCGAGATTCGTCCTGGCAGATCGGGTCGCCTACCGCGATGCGTCGCCTTGGCCCGAGGCGGCCGATGGACTCGGCTTCTCGCTCCAACGACTCGCCGAGACCGAATACGGAAGCGATCCGGCCAATTGGACGGCAGCAGCCCCATCGCCCGGCGAGGCCCATGTCGCCGCCCCGCCGCCCGTCATCACCCGCCAACCGCTGAGCCAAACCGGGACTGCCGGAATGCAGGTCACCCTCGATGTCGAGGCAAGCGGCTCCGGTCCCCTGTCGTTCCAATGGCGGCTGAATGGCAGGAACCTCGCTGGCGCACAGGCGAACTCCCTGACTCTGACGAACCTCCAGGCCTCGCACGCAGGCGAGTATCGGGTCGTGGTGTCGAGTGCCGCGGCCGCCGTCGTCAGTCAGCCCGCCACAATTCGCGTGGTGGAGCCCCCGGCCCTGCTCGCATCACCCCAATCGATCGAGGTCCTCGCCGGGCAGCCCATCGAGTTGTCCGTCGTCGCAGTCAGCACGTCACCCTTGAGTTACCAGTGGCGGCGCGACGGCGCCCTCCTCGAGGGCGCTGCAAGGTCCACGCTTTCCTTCCCCTCGGCCGAGGCCCGCGACACCGGAGACTACGAAGTCATTGTTCAGAATGACACGGACACCGCCGTCAGCGCGGTCGCCAGTGTGCGCGTCGTCGGCCATCCCGTCATCGTCCGCCAACCGTGGAGCGCCACCGTGATCGCTGGAGGCACCATGACGCTGGGCATCGAGGTCAATCCCCAGGCTTCATTGCCCATCCGTTACCGCTGGATCCGCAACGGCGTCGCCGTGCTCGAACGCGCACTCGCGTCGCACTCCGACTTCCTGACCTTGACCAATGTGCGGGCCGCCGATGCCGGCACGTACTGGGTGACCGTGAAGAACCCCGGCGCCCTCGCCTCGGGCGTCACCAGCGAAGAAGCAACGGTCCAGGTTGTCATCGCCGCCGATGCCGACCGCGACGGCCTCCCCGACGCTTTCGAAACCCGCTACAGCCTGAATCCGAACGACCCGGCGGACGCCGCCGCTGACAGCGACGGGGATGGCGCATCCAACCAGGACGAATACCTGGCGGGCACTGACCCGCTCGATCCCGACAGCGTGCTCAGGATCTTGAGCATCGCCGCGCTCGACGGCGTCTCCGTGACTTTCCAGGGTGTAGCCAATCGCCACTACGCCGTCCAATACCGCGATCAGATCACGCCCGATTCCTGGCAAACCCTCGCCCTGATCCCCGCCGTTTCGGGTCTCTCGACCGCCCAGCGGTTGATCGAACTGCGTGATCCATTCGGCACAACGCCAGACCTGCGCCTCTACCGCATCGGAACCCCGGGTCTGTCCGAACCTCGCTAATCGTCGTCGTCCTGCCCGGCAAAGACAAACGCAGCCCGCACGGGCGCGGGCATCGCTTGGTCGGGTCCGCGAATCGAACGCCAGATCACCTGGTTAAGCCGGATGTCATCGGCCGCATCTTCCCTGGTGAAATCCATGCGCGCGGATTCATCGGCGCCCCAGGCCAACGGGCTGTTGCGCTCCTCGAGATCGACGGTCAGCGGCCGATGCCGGAACGGGCGCAGGTCGGCTTTCTCCTGGAAGGAATTGTACATCGGCGTCGCGGCGGCATCAAACTGGGTCATCGGCTGCAGTCCCAGGATCAATTCCATCGTCCGCAACATGCTGCACGTCGAGTACATGGTCGAGTCGACCGCTCCCCGCCGCGCATAGGGGCTGATCGCATACGCCACGGTGCGATGGGCGTCCACATGGTCCGGTCCGTTCTGCGCATCGTCTTCGACGACGAAGATGGCGGTGCGTGCCCAGAATTTCGACTGGCTGACCGCCTCGACCACGCGCCCCAGAGCCAGATCGTTGTCGGCCACCATCGCTCGAGGGGTGCGTTTCCCGGCCGATGTCCCATAGGTGTGGTCGTTGGGCAGACGCATGATCTGCAGGCGCGGCATGTCGCCCTCGCGCTCGAACCGTTCCAGCTCGCTGATGAATCGGTCGGCGCGCCCTTGATCCAGGTAATCCATGTCCCATCCACGGAATCCCGGGTCGATGTGCCCGACGAGGGCCGGGATGACTGTCCGGGCGGGATCGCTCGGTGTGCGCCCGTTGACAACGAACTCCCCGTACGACCGGTAGCTGATTCCGGCTTCCTTGGCACGATCCCAAAGGTAACCGCTCGAAGGCGCGGCGATGCGGAACCCACCCTCGCTCGGGTAGGAGTACTTCCCGCGCTGGTTGTGGCCGTAGGACAAGGGCCACGTCTTCTCGACGTAATCGGTCGCGTAGGCCCCCATGCTCCACTCATGACCGTCGGCGCTGACCTCGCTCTCGACGTAGAAGTTGTCGAGCAGGACGAATTCCCGGGCAAGCTGATGGTGGTTGGGGGTCACGCTCTCCGGGAACAGACACAGGCTGCGATCGCCGTTGCCCTCGGGCAAATCGCCAAGCACCTGGTCGTACGTCCGATTCTCCTTGAGAATGTAAATGCAGTGCTTGATCGGACTGGGATCGCCGACCTGGCTCGGGATGGGATGCCCCTGCGCAGGCCGCGCCTTAACCCGGGCATCGGGCTCGAGCGGACTGCACCGATAGGCCTGAGCCGTCCAGTTCTTGAGCCGCTCGACCAGCCTGTCGCGGCCTTCCGGCAGATCGATCACGCTGAGCGTTCCCCGAAACAAGCCGCCAATGTACTCGCGGACCGTGCGGGGCGGATCGAGTTCGCCCGGCTGGGGGCCATGACGATTGGCCCGCGAGATGATCCCCTTGCCGTTGGCGACCAGCAGCCGGCGTCCGTCGGGTGTCACACGCACGGATGTGGGATACCAGCCGACGGGAATGAAACCGAGCGATCGGCTCCGACCCGGGTGGCTGACGTCGAACACCGCCACGTTGTTGTTGCAGGCGTTGGCCACAAAGAGCAGCGCCCCGTCGGGCGTCAGCGCCAGACTGTTGGGCGTCGAGCCGGGAGGCGACTGGGGATACAGCGACGAGCTCAGATTCTCGAGAGTCCGCCCCGTCTCCGCATCGAGCACGCTCACGGTGTTCCGATTCGCGTTGGCGACAAACAGCACGGCTCCCGACGGCGCCAAAGCCATTTCGTTTGGATGTTCCTGCACCGGCCACAAGGCGCTCACGCGCCGCGTCTTGAGATCGAACACCGCAACGCACGCCTTCGCCCACAAGCTCACGTAAAGCCGCTGCCGCGGCTCGTCCAAGACGCAGGCGTAGGGAAACGGCGAGGTCGGCGTCGTCGGATCGGACTGCGCTTCGTCGCGCTTGGTCGCCGCGTCGAGATCCGGGTCGGCGGGCGGCAATGGCAAATCCAGGCCGGCAGCCAACTGTTCGCCCAGGGCCAAATCCGCAATGCGGTTCCCTGTGCCAGCATCCAGACCCGTCAGGCGATGACCCCAAACACTCGCCAGCCAGAGTTGCGAGCCATCCCGGCTGACAGCCAGGCCGCCCGGCACGCCCCGATCGGCCACGGACCGGACCCGCAACGCGCGGTGTTCCCCGAGATAACCGCCCTCGAAACCAAACGCGTGAATTACTTCGTCACTCGCGCCGCTGCAGTACAGCCGGGCGCCGTCGGCGGAGAACGCGAGCCCGTAAAACGCCTCGGCCACACCGACGCGCGTCACGACCTTCCCCTGGCCGAGATCGACGATCGCGATTTCATGATCGCCGTATCCGCTGTGAAGAACCGCAGCGTGGCTCCCTCCGGGGTGGACCGCGATGTTCACAGGGAAATCGCCCAACGTCACCTGCCGCCCCACCGGGCGCAGCGACCATTGGTTGGGCAGCAGCACCGAACCGTCGGCGCGCCGCCCCGGCAGATCGATTCCGCTCGAAGAGGGCCCATCCTGAGATCCATGCAGGGGCTCGAGGAACAGCACGGATGCGCAAAAAGCGAGGAGTGAAGTTTGAATCCGCATCATGGTGCCGTCCTTATGCCAGCGCGCAACGCCGGGGTAAAGCCTCGATGCCATGTCGTCATTGTCTTTTACGCGCGCCCGGGCCACACTCCGCCCGCACGTAACCTTCTCGAGGCTGGCGGCTCTGCGTAGAGCGACGAGTGCCGAGATGGGAACTGTACCTGAACTTGAATCTGAATCCGAATCCAAATCAAGACCTGAACCTGGAACTGATCTATGACCAACATGACCGAAGTCTCCTCCGCACAATTCCCGAACGAAGTCCTCAAGTCCACCGTGCCTGTCATGGTTGATTTCTATGCGCCGTGGTGCGGCCCCTGCAAGATGATCGCGCCGCTCCTGGACACCGTCGCTGGCGAGTTCGCCGGGCGCGTCAAGGTGGTCAAGGTGAACGTGGACGATGCGAGCGATCTCGCCAACCAATTCCACATCACCAGCGTCCCCACCCTCATGATCTTCAAGAACGGCGAAGTCTCCGACACCATGGTCGGCGCCCCCTCCGCCGCCGCTCTTCGCAGCAAATTCGAAAGCGCAATCGCCGGTTGATGAGCAGGGCGCGCAAAGACGCAGGGCGCAGGAACCCGCCGCGGAAGCCGTCTGGCAAAGTCGGACTGGCCGTGGCGGGAGCCCTCATTCTGCTCTTGGCCGGGCTGGCCTGGTATGGCGCGACCCGCCGCTCTCCAGGCCCCTCGGGCGACGCCGATCCAACCCGCTCCCGCGCTCACCCCCCCGCTCCCGGCTCAGGCGCCAACTCGACAGTGCCGGGACCGGAGGGGGGCGCCGGGGCGGAAGCAGCCAACCTGGTGACCCGGGGCAATGAGTTGCTTCGCCAAGGCCAATTCGCCGAGGCCGCCAAGGTTTACGAGGAGGCCAGGCGCCTGACACCCCAGGATGAGGATGTCCACTACAACCTGGGAATCGCATTCGCCCGCTTGGGCCGCCAGGACGAGGCCGTTGCATCCTACCGCCGCGCCCTCGAGCTTTTCCCCCAATACGCCGAGGCGCACAACAACCTCGGCATCCTTCTCCATCGGATGGGCAAGCTCGACGAGGCCTTCGAGCATTTCCGCGCCGCGATTAAGGCCGTGCCCGATTACGCCTCCGCCCACAACAACCTCGGCAACGCGCTCCGTCAGCGGGGTCTCGCGGCCGAGGCGACCGACGCATTTCTCAAGGCCTCGCAGATCGACACCAACTACTGGCAGGCCCGCTTCAACCTCGCCAACTCCTACGTCGCTCTCGATCGGCTGGATGACGCCATCGCCGAATACGAAGCCGTCCTGCGCATCGAGCCCGATTTCGCCCCCGCCCAACAGGCGCTCGAACAGACGCGCCTGAAGAGGGAATCGCACAGCCCGTAACTCCGGACCGTTTCCGGGCTCACGCGCCAGGAACCGGCAGCCGCGCGCAGACGCAGTCGCGCGAGGGCTCACACGGCAGCAGACTCCGCTCGACCAGCGCAGGCAAGCCGCGGTCGAGTTCCGCCGCGAGCGATGAACAATCTCCGGACGAAAGCCTCAACGGCGTCGCCGCCGCATCCAGAAACCCGCCCAAGGTCCGGCCCCCATAGTGCAGCAGCCCCTGACGCATGGGGATCGAGTAGACGGACAGCAGGACACCGTAAACCAGCGGGTGCCACGCCGAGGCCCGCCCCGCCCCCACCCCCTCCCAGTACCGGCGGACCAACCGCACGTCGTGGAGAGGCAGCAACCGCCGCAACTGCGCGCGACCCACAGCCCGGCTCGCCGCGGCAAAACGGCTCAGCCGGGCGTCCTCCCCCAATTGCCGATCCAGACGCAGGAGTTCGCGAACCTCGTTCCGGTCGGCATGCCAACGCGCCCGCTGGATCGCCGTCAACTCGACCGGACCGAGTACACGGGCCTGGTACTCGACCAGAAACGACCGCAGCGACGCCGTGTCCGTGACATGCGCCTCGGCGAGCCCCGCGAGAACGGCGCGCACAGCGCGAAGCCCGGGCCGACCGAGCCTCGCCACCAATGCCCGCGGGTCGCCCGGCATGGCCGGGCGAGTCTCGATCACGGATGGTCGAATCTCGAGCACGCGCTTCACTCCAATCTCCCGGCTTGGCAGCCTCGTGCTCCAGACCGGCGACAAAGTAGCCCGACCCTACTGACACCCACGCCGCCGTGCCAACTGGAAAAGAACAACGACAATGGTCCGCGGCCCTTCGACAAACGCATCGGCAGACTACCTGAACACTGTCAGACCCACTCGTAATCGTAATCCTTTCGCATGATGTCTACAAAAGGGGCAGACAACGATGTTGCAGGCCGCGTGCCCACACGCGGCGCAAGTCCAGTCGCCCGGTGAGGGCACCGGGCCTACAACGAATGGCGACCCCGCTGTAGGCCGCGTGCCCACACGCGGCGCAATTCGCCCGAATCCGCCCCCAAATCGGTGACGGGAGTCGAAACCGGGCATCCCTATTAGTTGTACGGCCAACAAGACTCTCCCACATTATCTTGTGGTTTCAGCTTTACACCCGGGGTCCTTTTCCGGTATTTGGTCCAGCGATGTACCTGAAGACACTGTCTGCCTTCGGTTTTAAGTCGTTTGCCGAGAAGACGTCTCTGGCTTTCCAGCCCGGACTCACCGCGATTGTGGGCCCAAACGGCTGCGGCAAGTCCAATATTGCGGATGCCATTCGCTGGGTGTTGGGCGAGCAGTCGGCCAAGGCCCTGCGCGGCGGGGAGATGACCGATGTGATCTTCAACGGCACGGACGGTCGCAAGCCGCTCGGGTTGGCGGAGGTGTCGCTGACGCTCGGGGGGGTGGACGAGGAACATTTGAAAGCGGCGGGCGTTGAGCTGGCGTACGACGAAGTGACGGTGACCCGCCGGGTGTTTCGCAATGCCGGAAGCGAGTACTTCATCAACAAGACACCATGCCGCCTCAAGGACATCCAGCAACTGTTCGCCGGCACGGGCATGGGGCGCGCCAGTTACAGCATCATGGCGCAGGGGAACATCACGCAGATCCTCTCGAGCCGGCCCGAGGATCGCCGTCTGGTCTTCGAGGAGGCGGCAGGCATTACGCGCTTCAAGGCCCAGAAGCGGGAGGCGATACGCAAGCTCGAGGGGACGGAGCAGAATCTGCTGCGCGTGGCGGATCTGATCCGCGAGGTGAAGCGACAGATCATCTCCCTCCAGCGCCAGGCCGGCAAGGCCCGGCGCTACAAGCAGTACATGGCCGAATTGCAGCATCTCGACACCCAACTGGCCCGCCATCAATACGACGTGTCCCAACTCGAAATCGAGCAGGGGCGCGAGCGCATCGAGACTCTCCGCGGCGAGATCGAGACGTGCAGCGGCGAGGTGGTGCGCGGCGAGGATGAGGTGTCGCAATTGCGCGAGCGGCTGGCGGAGCTCGAACACGCGATCTCGTCGAGCCAACAGCGCGGGCTCGAATTGAAGGCCGAGGCGGAGCGGCACGAGCATCGGATTCAGTACAACGAGGAGCGCCTGCGCGAGCTGGCGGCCCGAAATGAAAAGGCGTTGGCGGACATCGCGGAGGCGGAGGAGCGAAAGCTCGCGGCGGAGCGGGCCCTGGAGGAGACGGCGGAGCGCCTCGAGTCGGCGGAGGCGAAGCTGGAGGATGCGCGGCGCCAGCTCGAAGCCCGGCGCGAGGGGCTCAAGGCGATCGAGGATGAGGTGCGGCTCAAGCAGGAGGCGATGCGCCAGGCCCAGAGCGATGTCTTCGATGCCGCCCAGCAACTGACCCGCGTGCGCAACGCGATCAACACCCTCGATCTGCAAAAACAGGGCAACGTCATCCGCATCGAAAAGCTCTCCGCGGAGAAGATCCAGCTCGAAGAGGAGCGCGCCCGGCTCGCCCAGCGCCTCGAAGAGTTCGCGCGCGAATCGGAAGCCGAACAGGTCACGCTCCAGACACGCCGATCGAGCTGCCAGGAGCGCCAGGAACGCCTGCGCACGGTCCAGCGCGAGATCGGGCAGGCGGGGCTCGAACTCGATCAACTGCAGCGCCGGCAGGCCGAGATCCACTCGCGCCTCAACGTCCTCCAACAGCTCGAATCCAGCCGCGAAGGCTTCGGCGCCGGCGCGCTCGCCGCGTTGAAGGACACCCAGCAGGTGCTCGGCTCCCTGGCCGATCGCATCCGCGTCCCCGACGAATACGTTCCGGCCATCGAGGCCGCCTTGGGATCCCAGTTGCAGATCGTGCTGACGCACCCGCCCGACGCCGCGCGGCAGATCCTGGACGACTTGAGCGCCCATCAGAAAGGACGCGCCAGCATCGCGTCGCTCGATCTTGCGACCGCCCGGCGCGAGACGCCGCGCGGCGCCACGGGCGTCTCCGTCGCCGCCGAGACTTCTCCAGACGCAGCGGCCTGTCCTCGATCGGACAATCCGCTCGAAACGCTCGGGTGCGTCGCCGCGCTCGGCGTGGTGGAAGGCGATGCGGCGGTGCTCCCGCTGCTCGAAAGCCTCCTCGGACGGACCCAGGTCGCGCCCGATCTCGAGGCCGCGACGACCGCCTGGCGCGCCTGCGGCGGACACTTCGATTTCGTCACGCGCGCCGGCGATCTGCTCAATCGGCACGGTGTGTTCACGGGCGGTTCGAGCAACGGTTCGAGCAAAGGCCCGTCCTCGATCCTGGGTCGGAAGAATCAGATCGCCGAACTCGAGCGGTCGCTGGCGGAGATCCACGAGCGCGTGAACGACTCGAGCCGCCGCAAAGGGACGCTGCTGAGCGAGCAGACCGCGTTGCAGGCGACCCTGCAGCAGGCGCAGTCGGAATTGCAGGCCCAGGAGGTCGCCATCGCCACGCGCCAGGGCGAGTTCAAGGCGCTGCAAAACGCCCAACGCGTCCTCGAACAAAAGGTCGACACCGTCGTCTTCGAGATCCAAACCCTGGCCAGCCAGGAGCGCGAAGGCAGCGAACGCCGCGCCAGCCTGTCGGCGCAGGTGGGCGAACTCGAAGCGCGCGACGACGAGGCGCAGCGCCGGTTGACCGAACTCACGGGCGCGCTCGAAGACCTCCGCGCCCGGCGCGACCAACTCAATGCCGCCGTCACCGAGGCGAAGGTGGCGGCCGCCACCGAGGAGCAGCTCGCCGCCTCGTTCCGCCAACAGCAGGGCCCGCTCGAACAGCGGATCCGCGAACTCGCCCACCTGGTCGAACAGCGCCGGCAGGAAATCGCCCAGGTGCTCGACCGCCGCGGCCAGGCCCAGATCGAAATCGAGGACTCCCGCGGACGCATCGGCGCGGTCCAGCATGAGCGCGACCAGTTGGCCCTGCGGACGGCCGACCTGCTGGCCCAGCGCGACGCCCAGGCGGACGACATCGCCACGCGCGAAGAGGCCCTGCGCAACAGCCGCCGCCGCCTCACCGAGCAGCAGGAACTGCGCAGCGCGGCCGAGGTGGACCTGGCCCAGAAAGAGATGGGCCTGCGCAACATCGTCGAGCGCATCCAGCAGCGCTACCAGGTCAACCTCGCCGACGTCCGCAGCGAGTGCATCACCATCACCTATGCCGCCGAAGGACCCGCCCGGGTCGAGACCTTGACCCCCGAGCAAATGGCGGCCGCGGGCGTCTCGACGGACTGGAACGCCGTGGCCGACCAGGTCGCCGCCCTCCAGGCGAAGATCGACGAGATGGGGCCGGTGAACCTGGTTGCGATCGAGGAGTACGAGGAGACCGAGCAACGCCATCAATTCCTGAGTTCGCAGCACGACGACCTGGTCAAGGCCAAGGAACAGCTCGTCGAGGTCATCAACCGCGTCAACACCCAGACCCGCCAGATGTTCACGGAGACCTTCCACAACATCCGCGACAACTTCCGCTCGATCTTCGTCGAGATCTTCGGGGGCGGCGCGGCGGACCTGAACCTGGTGGACGAGGGGGACGTTCTCGAGAGCGGGATCGAGATCATGGCGCGTCCGCCCGGCAAACAGTTGCGGAGCATCTCGCTGCTCTCAGGCGGCGAACAGACCATGACGGCCGTGGCGCTGCTCTTCGCCATCTACCAGGTCCGACCGAGCCCGTTCTGCGTCCTGGACGAACTGGACGCGCCTCTGGACGAATCGAACATCAACCGTTTCATCCGGGTGCTCCAGCGCTTCCTGGCCCACTCCCAGTTCATCGTGATTACCCACAACAAGCGCACGATCGGCATGGCCGATGTCCTCTACGGCATCACCATGCAGGAACAGGGCGTCAGCAAGATCGTCAGCGTCAAGTTCCACAAGACCGACACGCCCATGACCGGACGCGCCGCCGCCTCAATCGAAACCCCCATCGATGGCCCGTCGATCGGCGTCGAGGAGGACCTCGAGACCGGACGCGAGGAAACGCTCGAAGTGTCCGTCGCCGAGTAGCAGAAGCGCACCCGCCCGCACCGCCGCATGACCGGACCGGCCCTGACTGCAATCCTCCTGGCGGGCTGCCTCCTTGCCCAGGCCTGCGCCGCCCCCCTCGCCCATGCCGCCGGATCCCGCGGCGCCGTGGCAACCGGAGCGCCCGAAGCCACGGAAGCGGCCCTGCAAACCATGCAGCGCGGCGGCAATGCCATCGATGCCGCCATCGCCGCAGCACTCATGCTCGGCGTCGTCGACGGCCACAACTCGGGCCTGGGCGGCGGCTGTTTCCTGCTCATCCACCTGGCTGACGGCTCCCTCGTCGCCATCGACGGACGCGAGACCGCGCCCGCGAGCGCCACCGAGACAATGTACCTGCGCGACGGCAAGGCCGCCCCCGAGTTGAGCCGGACGGGCCCCCTGGCGGCAGGCGTGCCGGGAGCGCTGGCGGCCTACGAATTCGCCGCCCAACACTACGGCCGCCGCCCTCTGCGCGAGCACTTCGAGACCGCGGCGCGCGTCGCCGATGAAGGCTTCGTGGTAAACGCCCGGTATGCCGCCGTGCTCAAGGACAACATCGAGACTCTCGCCCGCTTCCCTGCCACCTGCGCGGTTCTGTTGCGCCCCGACGGCTCGCCCTGGCAGCCGGGCGACCGGCTGCGGCAGCGCGACCTGGCGCGCAGTTATCGCGCGCTGGCCGACGCCGGATCGCGATGGTTCTATCGCGGACGCTTCGCGCAGGCCACGGCCCGCTCGATGCGCCGGGAAGGAGGTCTGCTGACCGAGCGCGACTTCGCGCGCTACAGGATCAAGCTGCGCCAGCCAATCCGCACCACCTACCGGGACTGCGAGATTGTCGGGTTCCCTCCGCCCAGCTCCGGGGGCGTCCACGTCGCGCAAGTCCTCAATATGATCGAGGGCTTCGACCTCCGAAGCATGAATGCGGGATCGGCCGACTCCGTGCATCTGCTGGCCGAGGCGCTCAAACGGGCCTTCGCCGACCGGGCGCATTGGCTTGGAGATCCTGACTTCGCATCCGTTCCGCTCGGCCTGGTGTCGAAGGACTACGCGCGGCTCCTCGCGCGCGACCTGCAACTCGACGCCGCGACACCCGTGGTCCGACACGGCGAGGCGCAGGCCGTCTCCCCGGGCGCGTTCGGCCGCCACACAACGCATTTCTCGACAGCCGATGCCGCGGGCAACTGGGTCGCCTGCACCGCCACTCTCAACACCTCCTTCGGATCCAAGCTCATGGTGCCCGGCACGGGCATTGTGCTCAACAACCAGATGGACGACTTCTCCGCCCAGCCAGGCGCAACCAACTACTTCGGGTTGCCCGGCGCCTCGGCCAATGCGGTGGCGCCCGGAAAACGACCGCTCTCGAGCATGAGCCCCACAATCGTGCTCAAGAATGGACGGCCAGTCCTGGCCGTGGGGGCATCGGGCGGCCCGGCCATCATCAGCCAGACCTTGCTCGCGCTGGTCAATACGATCGATTTCGAAATGGATCTCGAGACCGCTCTGCGGCAACCGCGGTTCCATCACCAGTGGCAGCCCGACCAACTGCGAGTCGAGCGGGGCGTACCGCCCGAGGTGCGCCTCGAACTCGAACGGCGCGGACACGCCGTCGTCGAGACCCGATCACTGTCGTCGACCCAGGCCGTCGCCGCCGAACCCGACGCCGGCGATCTGGTCGCCGTCTCCGATCCCCGATCCGGAGGCCGCGCGGGAGCGTGGTAGACGCCGCTCCCTGAGCAACTGCCACGCATCAAGCCGGCTGCAAGCCGGCGCTCCGGCTACCGACGCACCGACGCACCGACGCACCGGCTTCGCGCCAATTGGGCTTGGCAGACCAGCGGCGCCCGATGACAATGCCGCGTGATGCACACACCACAGGTCCTGGCGCGACTCTCTATCCTCGCTGGCATGACCGCGATTGCGCAGGTCGCACCCGAACCCGGCGCGCCCAACTCCGCCGCAAGCACCCCTCCCCTCCTCGCTCACTGGCGCCTGGACGAAACAAGCGGCGGTGTCTGCGTCGATGACAGCGCCCAGGGACATACGGTCCGGATCGAACTGGGCGCCGGCGCCGCCTGCGCGCACGCCCCGGGCCTCTTCGACGCCGCCGTGCGCCTTTCCGGACAGCATCGGCTGCGGGTCGCGGGCGCATTCGAGGTCGGCCATCTCCGCCAGATCACGCTCAGCGCATGGGTGAGACCGACCGCATTCGAGCGCTACAGCGAGATCTTCCGCAAAGAGGATGGCGACAACCGGATCCTGTTCTCGTTTCAGGAACACGGCCATGTCTTGTCGCTCGGTCTCAACGCGGGGGGATATGTCGAGTGCGACGGATCCATCGATCCCGAGCGCGTCCTCGACGGGCGCTGGCATCACTGCGCGGCGACGTTCGACGGACGCTCGATGCGCGTCTACTTCGACGGACACCCGATCTGTGCGATCGAGCGTTCGGGCACGCTGACCGCCGGCGGGCCGGCTGCGGCGTGCCTCGCCTCGATGGACGGCTCCGAGTGTTTCCAGGGCGGTCTGGACGACGTGCGCATCTACGGGGAGGCCCTGCCGTCCGCCGGGATCCAGGCGCTGTTCCAGGGCGGGCTCCCGGCGCTCGAACGGCTCGGCCGCCAACTCGAAGAGCGGTTGGCCGGCCTTTTTGCCCCAGGCGCGTCGTTCGCGGAGACCATCGCCGCCACCCGCGCGCGGCTTGCCAGCCTCGACTCCAATCTCGATGACGAAACCGCAGGGGCGCTTGTCCGGCGGATCAACGAACGCCACCCGGAGGAGGCGTCCGAGTTCAGCGGCCTGCGGGTGATGAGCGTGGCGGATCTCCTGCAGACTCGGGATAGAGGCTCGATGGCCCGCGCCGGCGGGCGGTTGATCGAGTTGCTGACCGAATACAAGCCGTTGACTGAGCAACAATGGCGCCGCCAAACACCCGACGCCTTGCGCGCCTGGAAAGAGATCGAGGTGATCGAACGAAGATTGGCGGACCTCGACGCCCAGGGGGACGCGGCGCTGCTCTCTCCGGCCTGGATCGAGCTGCTCATCGAGGCCGGGCGCCGCATCCAGTTCCGTCCCGAAGTGCAGGAGGCCGTAGCCCCGTACGTCCGCCCTACCACGCCCGAAACCCGCTCTCTGACGGAGGCCGAGGCGCGCGCCGCCCTCGAACGGGACTGGCTGCACCAGGTCGATCAGCAGCCCACGCGGGAACGCATTCTCCAGGAAATCGACTGGACCCGCCGGCTCGCCAGACGCGTCAGGACCGTTGCCGGGCCGGCGCTCGGAGAATTGTCCGATCTCGAAGGCCGGGCCAGGGCGCTGACGGCCCCCGATCGCGCCCTCTACTTCGCCGTCCGCGAGGTCAAGCGCCGCATCATGTTCAGCAACCCGGTTGTTGACTTTGACCGCGTTCTTTTCGTGGACATGCCCTTCCCCCAGGGAAGCGAATGGCAGCATGAGACGCGGCATCGTCTCGGCTACATGGCGGTTCCGGGCGGGCGCTTGATGGTGCTCGAAGGCCTCGGGCCCGCGGGCCGGCTGCGACAGCTCATGCCGCAGGCGCCTCTGCACGGGGCGTTTTGGCGTCCGGATCTCTCCTGGGACGCCACCCGGGTGCTGTTCTGCTTCAAGCCGCACAACGAAAAATCGTTTCACGTGTACGAAATCGGCATCGACGGCTCCGGGCTGCGCCAGATCACGGACGGGCTGTATGATGACCTGGACCCGATCTATCTTGCCGACGACCGGCGCATCGTGTTCACGACGACGCGCGGTCACACCTATGTCCGCTGCATGCCGCCCACCAGCGCGTTCGTCCTGGCACGCTGCGATCTGGACGGCGGCGACATGTACCTGATCTCGGCCAACAACGAACCCGATTACCTCCCGTCGATGCTCGACGATGGCCGGCTCGTCTACACCCGCTGGGAATACACCGACAAACCCCTCTGGCGCGCCCAGAAGCTCTGGACCGTTCATCCCGACGGCACGCAGGCGAGCACGCTGTGGGGCAACCAAAGCGTCTGGCCGGACCTGGTCAAAGACGCGCGCGGCATTCCCGGCAGCGCGCGTGTCATGTTCACCGGCAGCGCACATCACGACTGGTTCGCCGGCTCGATCGGCATCGTCGACCCGAATGCCGGACTGAATTTCCCGGATGGCCTCACCAAAGTCACAGCGGATGTCCCCTGGCCGGAATGCGGCAACGGACCCGTCGACCCCATCGAGTCGCCAGACTACCACCCGGCCGGCAACTACGCCGCCTACTATGCTCCCTGCCCGCTCGGCGAACGCGACTTCATCGTGTCCGCCAACCGCGCCGGCAAGTTCGTGCTCTACCTGATGGACGTCGACGGCAATCGCGAGCTGATCCATGAGGGAACGCATCACGTTCTCCACGCCCTCCCGCTCAAGCCCAGGCCCCGTCCGCCGATCCTCGAGGACGCGGTGGCGTGGCCGGTCGCCGGCCCAGGCCCGCGCACTCAGCAGCCGGGCGTGCTCTATAGCCGCGACGTGTTCCAGGGTGCGCCCGACGAACTGCGCGGCAAGGTCAAGTTCCTGCGCGTCCTCAGCATCGACCACAAGACATACACCTATTGGCATAAGCGCCCCTACATCTCGACCGGCCCCGTGGTGTCGGGCGTCCAGTCCGATGGCGTCAAACGCGTCCTGGGCACCGTGCCCGTCGAAGAGGACGGCGCCGTGATGTTCGAGGCCCCCTCGGGCATCCCCCTGCACTTCCAGCTCCTGGATGCCGACCAGCGCGCGCTGCACACCATGCGCAGCTTCGCCAACCTCATGCCCGGCGAAAACCGCGGCTGCCTCGGCTGCCACGAACGACACAGCCGCGCCCCCTCCGCCACAACCGCCTATCGGCGTCCGCCCAGGCTCCAGACGATCACGCCGCCGCCCTGGACCGACACCACCGTCAGCTACGCGCGCTATGTCCGGCCCGTTCTGGACCGCTATTGCATCGAGTGCCACGCAGGCGACGGCGAGGGGCGGAAGACCCTCGACCTGAGCCCGCGTCCGGGCTTCCTGGACTTCGACGAACCATACTGGATCCTCACCGGGCGCCCGAGCTGGGGCGCGCCCTACAACCCGCCCCAGCCCGCCCCGCCCGGGTGGGGCATCGCCGACATGTTGATGGTCGAGGCCTTTGGAACGACCGACCCCGAAGGCTACCGCACGCCCGCGCCGATGTCCGGGCTCTCGAGCCGAAGCCGGCTCATCGATCTGGCCTCGAACGGACGCCACAACGGCGTCCAGGTCGATCCCGTCAGCCTGCTGCGCCTCATCGTCTGGGTCGATGCCATCTGCCCCTACCGCGGCGATGAGGAAATCCGTCAGATCCCCGATCCCGAGTTCCAGGGCGTCGATTGGCTGGCCGTGCGTCCAAGGATTCAGACCGCCCCGCACATCGCGCGGCCCGGTCCGGTCCATTGAGCGGCCGGGGCCGCTATTAGGATTGCTCTGGGGCAAGACGACGGTAGCATCCGGCGCCGTGCAAGACCGCAGCCGATTGTTGCTCCGCGTGGCGATGCTGTGCCTGTTGCTCTCGGGCATGGCGGGTCTGGTTTACGAGATTGTCTGGACCCGGTACCTCGCCCTCTTCCTGGGCCACACCAGCTATGCCGTCATCGCCGTTCTCGTCGCTTTCATGGGCGGCCTGGCCCTGGGCAACCTCTGGATCGGCGCCTGGGCCGACCGCACCCGGCGTCCGCTCGCCACCTACGCCTGGCTCGAAATTGCGATCGGCGTGTACGCCCTGATCTTCCCAATCTACTACCAGCTCTGTTACAGCGGCTTCCTCGGCCTGGCCCGTTCGCTCGATCCGGGCTCCGCCGGGCTCCTGGCGCTCAAGTTTCTCTTCAGCCTCCTGGCCATTCTCATCCCAACCGTGCTGATGGGGGGAACGCTGCCCCTGCTCACACGGCTCTTGACGCGCTCCCTGGGCGAGATGCGCGAGAAGGTCGCCGCCCTCTACTTCATCAACAGCGCAGGCGGCGTCATCGGCATCTGGCTGGCCGACTTCTGGTGGATCGGAGCGATCGGCCTCCCGGCAACTGTCATGGTCGGCGCCGTCCTCAACCTCGCCGTCGGCGGCCTGGCCCTGTTCGTCAGCGGCTACATCAAGGAAGGGCAAGCCGACCAAGCCGAGGCCACGACTCGTGTCGCCGACGCGCCGAGACCGGAGGCCGAGCCGGAAAGCTACGGACCCGCCGAGCTGCGCCTTGCGATCCTGGGCATCGGCCTTTCGGGCTTCGTCGCCATGCTGTATCAGGTGGCCTGGACACGCCTGCTGGCCCTGGCCATGGGTTCGAGCACGCACGCGTTCTCCCTCATGCTCATCACCTTCATCACCGGGCTGACTGTGGGGGCGTGGATTGTCTATCGCTGGCGGTCGCTGCGGCGGTCCCTGGCGGCGTTTGCCTGGGCCGAGCTGGCGCTGGCTCTCACGGTCGGCCTCTCCCTGTTCTTCTACGAATTCCTCCCCTACTGGTTTGGCCGCCTGGCCGACCTGCTGGCCCGGCGGCCCGAGGCCTACAGCCTCTACCACGGTCTGCAGGGACTGCTCTGCTTCGCCGTCATGTTCGTGCCGACGGTCTGTCTGGGCATGACTCTGCCCCTGGTTACGCGCGCCGCCACGCCCTCGCTCGAACGCGCAGGGCGCACCGTCGGACGCGTCTTTGCCGTCAACACGGTCGGGACCGTTCTGGGCGCGGCCCTGACCGGGCTGGTGTTGATGCCGCGTCTGGGCCTGGCTGGCACGTTCGTGCTCGGGGTGGCTGTGAACCTGCTGATCGGCCTGGTCATTCTTGTCCGAGTCGAACGCGGCGCAAAACGCCTGATCGCGATCGGGACATCCGGCCTCTTCCTCGTCCTGCTGGCCGCCTCCACGCCGTTCCTGGCCCGCTATTGGCAAAACGCCCTCACGCTCGGTGTGTTCCGACCCCGCGGGCTCGCCACCAACTGGCGCGATTACCACAGGGGCCTCCAGGAGGGGAAACCGCTGTTCTATCGCGACGGCGCCGGCGCCACCGTCAGCGTCCATACGGGCGAGAACCCGGAGACGGACTTGTACCTCAAGGTCAACGCCAAGACCGACGCCAGCACGCTCGGGGACATGACGACCCAACTGCTGGCGGGGCACCTGCCGCTTCTGCTCCACCCCGAATCGACCAATGTGCTCGTGATCGGCCTGGGCAGCGGCGTGACGGCGGGGGCGATCACCGCCCATTCGAGCGTCCAGACGATCGATGTGGTCGAGATCTCGCCCGAAGTGGTCGAGGCCTCGAGGCTCTTCAACCCCTACAACCGCGATGTCCTGCGCGACCCGCGCGTGCGGTTGGTCATCGACGACGCCAAGTCCTACCTCCTGCTCAATCAGCGACGCTACCAAACGATCATCAGCGAACCGTCCAACCCATGGATGGCGGGCGTGGCAGGGGTGTTCACACTCGAATTCTACGAGGAGTGCCGCGCCCACCTCGACCCCGGCGGCGTCATGGTCCAGTGGGTCCAACTCTACGAATTCAGCGACGCCGGACTCGAAACCGTCGTCGCCACGTTCAGCCAGGTCTTCCCCCACGTCAGCATCTGGCACACCGACGCCGCGGACATCCTGCTCATCGGCACCGTGGAACCGCGTTCGAGCGACCTGGCCGCCTTTGCGGCGCGGCTCGACGAACCGACGGTCAAGGCCGATCTCGAACGCATCAAACTCACCAACCTGCCGCTGCTGCTTTCGCACGAGCTGATTTCATCCGCCCACGGCGCCCTGCTCCCGCCCATCGAAACACGCATCCACAGCGACTACTACCCGACGCTCGAATACCTGGCCCAACGCGATTTCTTCGTCCGCCAGGGCGCAAGCCGGTTCCGGCAAATCGACGAGAATTTCTCGCGCCGCCCGACCACGCTGCTGGGCGACTACCTCCGCGCCAATGCGCTCACGTCGGCGGACTTCGAAGCCTTCGCCAATACCTATCTCGAAAGCGGCAAACCGTTCCTCGATATCATCACGTCCGTGCTCCTGCGCTGGCAACAGCAGTACCCCGAAGCCTGGGAACCGCTCGAAGTCGCCTCCCGCTTCGTGTTCGTCAACGCCCCGGGCGAACTGGATGTCCTCCGGCTCGCCCCCCGCCGGAATGGGCTCATCGACAGGGCCCGCGTGAAGCCCGATCTCCTGCGGCAGTACGGCCTGGCCCTGATGCGCACCTACAGCGAACAACGCTCCGCGTTCTACGCCCCGCCGACCGAGGAGCTGACCGCCATCCTCGATCGCCTCATCGAGCTCGATCCCGACAACCAGCGCGTCTACCAGGTCTACCTGGCCGAGCTGGCCTGGGACCGCGGCGATGACGACCTCTGCCTCGATTACGGACGCCGCGCCCTCACAGCCGATCTGCCTCGCGGCTCCGCGAAGTTCAAGCTCGATCCTGTGGCGCCTCTGCGCGCCGTGGCCCGCCTGGCCGATGCCATGCGCCGCCGCGGCGAACTCGCCCAGGCGGTGGAACTCTGCGAGACCGCGGTGCGCGGAGGCTATCTCACGGACAGCGCACGGGCTGGCGCATTGATTTTTGAAGTGACCCAACGCCGCGTCCAGGCCGAGCTGAACCAACTGTCGGCTCGTCCCGCACCCTAGCCCGCATTTCTCACCACTCCGGCTGCTTGTTGTGTTTGGCTTGATCCACCATCGCCGGCGCAACCGCATGCGCCCCTGGATTGCATACGCCACCCGCGCCCGGCGGGCGGCGCCCGCGATCCTCGTCGCGCTCTGCCTCCGCATTCTGCCAGGCTGGGTCTGCTCCGCTGAAGTGCCGCGCGAATCCGATTGGCGCATCTACAAGGCCGCCGATGGGCTCACGGAGTCAATCACCACCGCAATCACCGTGACGCCCCGCGGCAATCTCTGGGTCAAACACGGCGAGGTCGACGCCGTAAGCTTCCTCGATGGCTATGCCATCCGCCATATCCCCGCCCCCGGCGAACGCAACTACCGCATCTATGAAAGCCGCGCCGGGCGAATCTGGTCTGTCTATGCCGACGGCCTGATGGAATTCGCCAACGACGAGTGGATCCGACATCCGATCCCCGAGATCCGGCTCGAAGGCGAAGCCAACCTGGCCCGCTCGCTTCGCCAAGTCCCGCTCCTGCCCGCCGAACAGGATCGCGTCCTCATCCTCCTGCCCGATCGCCTCGCCGAGTACCGGGCCACGGCTCGCGAGCTGCAGGTCCTGCGCTGGGCCCGGGACACCCGCCTGGGCCGGTTCATCGACATGCTGCCCACACAGGACGGCGCGGTCTGGATCACCGGCACAGCCGGCGCCGCGAGACTGCCGGGACCGCTCCGCCAACTCCGCGCCCAGACCCCCTGGGCCGAGCACCTGCTCCCCCCCGCCTGGCCCATCCGGGATGTCCAGCGCCCGTTCGAAGACGATGCCGGCGGCATCACGGCCCTGGGCGAATCCACAGCCCTCGCCCGACGCGTCCTGGTGCATTTCGACGGCACAAACTGGCTGTGGCGGGCGTTCCCTGAAGGAAGCCTCCGCTACGCCTGGCGCGATCTCGAGCCCGGACACTTCTGGGGCCTGACCATCAACTCCCTGGTCCGACTCAGCGTGGACACCGACGCCATCGAGCGGATCGATCTTCCGCCCAACCAGTACTACGACGCCGCCGTCCAGCCCCGAGGCGTGTTCTGGCTCGCCACCCTCGATGGCCTGATGCGCTATGCCCCGCCCGCGTGGCGCGTCCCGCCCGCCGCCGCCGCGTTCGATTCGATCGTCCACGCCGGCATCGAGGACAGCCAGGGGCGCCTCTGGTTCGCCACCGGTTCGGGTCTGCTCCTCAACCGGGACGGCCAATGGCAGCAGCACGCCTGGCCAGAAGGCTTCGAACCCCTCTTCCGCGCGCGTGACGGCCTGTTCCTGGTCGGTGACAACCAGATCGCCATCGGCGTGGCCGAGCAACTCTGGATCTTCACACCCGACACGTCCGCGATGACGCCCATCGAGCATCCGTCCGGACGCCGCATCCGCAAGGTCCTGCGCCAATGGTCCAACTCGACTCTCTGCCTCCAGACCGCCGAGCCGGACGCCCCCCAGACCGCATATCAGTTCGAACTCTTCGACGGACACAGTTTCCGCGAATGGACCGATGCGCCCACCCCAGTCGACCTCGGGAGCGAGCTCTTCTTTCTCGCCGTGGCCCAGAACGGCGATCTGTGGCTGGGCGGCAGCACCGGCGCCGCCTTCTGGCGCGACGGACGCTGGCAGCGGTTCACGTCCGCCGACGGCTACGCCGCCGAGGGCGCGCTCTGCTGGACGGAGCTGGGCGACGGGCGCATCTGGTGCGCCGGCCTGGGCCGGATCGTCGAGTTCGATGGCAAGGTCTGGACCACCGTGCTGAGCAGCCTCGACCGCGTCAACGCCATGATCCGCGCCCGCGACGGCACGGTCTGGGTCGCCACCGCCAGCAGCCTCTATCGGCAGTACAAGGAAAGCTGGGCCTGGTTGAGCCAGGATGATGGCCTGCCCGCCGATGCCTGCTTCACCCTGCTCGAAGACCGTTCGAGCCTCCTCTGGGTCGGAACTTCGCGCGGCATCGTCCAGTACTCCCCGCGCGCCGACATCGACCCGCCCCGAACTCTCTCGGTTGGCATCGAGCACTCGGGCAATGGACGCCCCGACAGCACCATCGAGGTCCAGGTCCGGGGCCGCGACCGATGGCAGCAAACGCCCGACGACCGCCTCCTCTTCTCCCACAGGCTCAATGGAGGAAACTGGTCGCCGTTCGCTTCCAGACCCATGTTCGCCCTCCGGAACGTGCCGCCGGGCAAACACCGGCTCGAAGTGCGAACCCTGGACCGGAACTGGAATTTCGAGCCCAAGCCCTTTCTCGCCGAGTTCCAGGTCGTCGTGCCCTGGTACCGGGAAGGGCGGATTCTCTTCGCCGTGGGTGTCGGGGCCGCCGTGGCGCTGTTCTTCGCCGCGCTCGCCGTCAACCGTCACCTCCAGCTCCGCCGCAGCTATGCCGAGGTGGAACTTAAGGTGGCGGAACGAACACGCGAACTCGAACAGGCCACCCAGGCCCTCGTCCATAGCCAAAAAATGAACGCCCTGGGCACCCTCGCCGCCGGGATCGCCCATGACTTCAACAACATCCTCTCGATCATTCGCGGCTCCGCCCAGATCATCGAGGTCAACCTCGACGACCGCGACAAGGTCCTCACCCGCGTCGACCGCATCAAGACCATGGTCGATCAGGCCACCGGCATCGTCCGCGCCATGCTCGGATTCGGACGCGTCGGCGATACCGGCCTCCACGCCTGCAAGCCCGCCGAGGTCATCGATCAAACCATCCGCCTTCTCGGCGACCGCCTCCGCCGCACCGTCCGCATCGAACGCTCCGTCGCCTCGGACCTGCCCCCCATCCGGGCCGCGCGCGACCTGACCCAACAGATCCTCGTCAACCTGATCCTCAACGCCTCAGACGCCCTCCCGCCCGGCGGCGAAATCCGCATCCGCGCCCGGCGGTTGGACACGCTCCCCCACAATCCCATCCTGCCACCCCAACCCGCCTCCGGCTACGTGGCGATCAGCGTCGAGGATAATGGCCAGGGGATTCCAGGCGACGTCCTGCCCCGGATCTTCGAGCCGTTCTTCACCACCAAGGCCTTTTCATCCCGCCGTGGCACGGGCCTGGGACTCTACATGGTCTACGAGTTCGCCAAGGAAATGGGGCACGGCCTGATCGTCACTTCCGAATCCGGACGCGGCAGCCAGTTCACCATCATCGCCCCGATCGCGGACAATCCCGACGCCAAGCCCGCTCCGTAGGTCACGATGGCCCGCCCTCCCATCCGTGGCCGCTTCTCTTTATCCGTGTCCATCCGGGGCATCGGCTGCAACTCCGTCGCGCCGGAGAACACGCCGGCCAGGCCCGGGGACCAGGCACGGAATAGCCAGGGCCAATTCATGAGGTGGCGCCGCCGAAGCGCCCATGCCGCTCACTGCGAGTTGAGTTCCCGCCCCCGATCGCGTACAGTCAGCCGGAAATCAGACCACAAAACCGACCACTGCATATGAGCTCTAACCCGACCTCCCCTGCCGGTGCGCCGCCCATCAACGCAACTGCCGCATCCAGCCCCGCCGCCCCGGAGCTGGCCCTCGAACTCAGGCAGATCCTCGTGCCGCTCGATTTCTCGGCGCACGCGATGAAGGCCCTCCGTTATGCAGCCGGATTTGCCCGGCTGTTCGGCGCCAAGATCATTCTGCTGCACGTCACCGAGCCGATCGTCTATCCGTCCGATTTCGGTTACGTCCCGCTTCCCCCGAACACCCTCGAAGAGAATTTCCAGCGCGATGCGCGGGATCGTCTCGAGGCCGTGGCTGCCGACCAAGCCAAGGCCGGTGTGACCTGTGAGGTCGCCCTGCGCCTGGGCAAACCGTACCATGAAATCGCCGCCGCCGCCCGCGAGCACGAGGTCGATCTGGTCGTGATCACCACTCACGGCTACGCCGGCCTGACCCATGTCCTCCTGGGCAGCACCGCCGAACGGGTCGTCCGCCACGCCCCCTGCCCCGTCCTGGTCGTGCGCGATCAGGAAACCGAGTCCGCCCCCGCCAACGCCGAGAATGCCCCGGCGGCTGCATAGGAGAAAATTTTAGCGGGCAGAGCGAGTTGTCTCGAAATGAGATGTCAGATGTCACAAAACGCGGACAACACAAATCGCTCGCCCTTCCGTCAGGGGGCTCGCGAATGTTATTGAATCCGGCGTCAGCCGGCGGCAATCAGCGCGGCATCTTCAACCCCACGCTGTGCCGGTTGTTTAAGTCGGCCTAATGACTCCACAGGCCGGAAATCTGTTCTGTCGGGCGCTTCAAGGACCGGCTTTTCAGTGTCCATGAAACGGCTTTGCACCGGGCTTGCAGGCGCCATTCTTCCGCCCTTCCGGGCGGTTCTGCGATTGCTCGAAACGGGTTCATCAAGGGCGTTGGCCAAGGCGCTGTCCGACGGAATGACGCTCTGTTTCATCGCGTTCGCCACGTCTTCGTCAAGCACGCCGGACCGCCCGGCGCGCGAGGCCAGGTAACGCGCCCGCTTGGCGATGGCGTCGATCGAGGCCAAATGCCGGGCCGAACTCTCGGCGTAGGCCGCCAACCCGCGGGCCACTTTGGCCGTGGCCTCCGGCAGCGCGGCTTTCGCCACGGCCAGCAGGTCATCCCATTCGAGACGTTCGGGCAGCCGTTCGACGTGCCCTATGCGACCAAGGAATTGCTCCGAACTCCATCCCGTGGCGCGTTCAACGTGCTTTTGCGAGTGGTAGAACTGCGGCGTTGTCACCAAGGAAAGAGCAACCTCGAAATTGACGAGTTCAACCAGAAGCCAGTTGACCCGATCCGGCTTTGACGTAGGCCGGTTGCTCTGTTGCCAGCAATAGTGTGCTTCGTCCAAGACCAAGGCCAGGTCGCCGCCGTGCAGCGTCTGCTCGATCCGCTCTTCAAGCTCCCAGGACTTCGAATTGAGGTTCACCGGGACGCCCAGAGCCAAAGCAATGGCGCGGAAGAAAGACTTGCGGTCAGTTGTGGGCGGAACCTGGACATACCGGGCCATGCCAGCCTGACGCCGGACCCACTCTTTGACGGCAAAGGTCTTGCCAGTCCGAGCCGGACCGTCCGCCAGGACCATGCACCGGGCTTGCAGGCCATAATCGAGCGCCTCCCAGACGCGCCTTGAGACTTCGGTTTCAACGAAGCGCTGGCTCTTGCGCTCGATCCAGGCGGCGCGCAATTCGCGCAATGAAGGAACCAGGGACGGGAAGAACCGTGGGCGATAGGATTCAACAGGCCGGGCCGGATCCAGGCAGAGGGTTGCCAAAATCTCCGGCAACTTCTCCAGCTCTTGCTGGCAGGCGTCAAGGAAGTCCCCTGCATCGTATGCTGGCCGCCGGCGATCCCGGCCCGGTTCACCTCTTGCGCCTCGCCCACCAGGCCGCCGACCAGGCCCCCGCCGCCGGACGGATCCGGCCCGGACCAGGTCGGGCGGAATGACTGCTCGCAGATTAAGAGTTACTGATTGACCCGGATGGCCGGCAGGCGGCTTGAAAACGCCTTGCAACTGGCTTGCCGGCGGAGTTCACGCTGCCCTCGCCAGACGTTGCGGCAACCGTTTTTCAGGTTCACACTTCACACCTCCTTTGAGTGTAATCCCATCTGTCTCGATTTTGACCCTGAGATGTCCAATCCTTGAAACGCAAGGACTTGCATTTGGACATCTCGACCTCCGAATCGAGACAGGTCCTCCGAATCGAGACAGATGGGATTACACTCCCCCTTTCGTGCCACTGGTGGCGAGCCCGCGCAAGCTGTTCAGAATGAAGCTATTCCCACCAGACGCCAGCAACCGTTACCAAACGCCACGTTTTGCCCTTCGGGACAATTGGCTCTGCCTTGTGCAAAATGGAATGGGGATTGGTGCCGGCGGAGGGGGTCGAACCCACACACTCTTTCGAGTACCAGATTTTGAGTCTAGCGCGTCTGCCGATTCCGCCACGCCGGCTACCATTGATTACCAACGCTTTGCAAACGTGTCCCGCACCTTGGTTCCTTGCTCTACACGCCCATTTCGCGTCTCGCATCTCAAGGTGCCGGACCTTCTGCAGTACGTCGGCAGCGGGAGTTATTATGCCCGCATCAAACTCCACGGCAAGACCATTCGCCGGAGCCTTGAAGTGCACAAATGCCAGGGAGCACTCACACGAGCGTGTGCGAAGCTCGGCATTGCTCGCATCACCCACCACGACCTGCGCCACCTTTTTGCCACTCGGTGTATCGAATCTGGCGTGGACATTCCAACGGTCGCGCGCTGGCTGGGGCACAAGGACGGCGGCGCGCTCGCGATGAAGGTCTATGGCCACCTCCGCAACCAGCACAGCCAGGAGATGGCGAAGAAGGTGAAGTTCTGAGGTAGAGCCACGATCTCCGGAATCGTTGCTCGTGGTTTCGCCCTATTGGCCACCGGACGGACTGGAAGGGACAATACCCCGTTTCGCACGGACTTGATCGCCGCGGGGCCTCGGACCCAACTGCACTCTGATTGACCCACGACCCGCTACCGGGTGACAAAACACGGTGACAACGAGCCGCCGGGAACAAGGTGTTGATCATGTTCGTGGCTCTGCTTTGCCCGACGCTACACGACTCGGAGATGCGACTGGCGTCCATGCCAGCCGGAATGTCCATCCAACAGTCACTGTCTGACCCGGATGATCAGGCGCGGGCCGCAGCCGGCTCGGGGGTGTGCTTCAAATCCCGGCTTGCCTTGCCCCCCGAGCCGGCTGCCCCACCGGCCCGCGCGGGTTTTGACCACCATCTCCTTGGCGCCGTGGGGTATCGTTTTTCATCGGGTTTCCCCTGGTTTGGGCCAGGCCACCGGAGCTGGAGTTGCGCTACCCCGGCAGTGTGATTGCGCTTCAGCGTCTCCAAGTGCCTGTAATCACATTGCGCGTGAACTCCTGCTGAGCCGCGTCCAGCCAGTTTGCGGCTGACAGTCTTGAACGCAAACCGGGTGCCGGTTCCAACAATTCCCTCCCGTTGTAGTGGATGACTGATCGGCGTAACGCGAAACTCCGGTGTGACAAACGCGAGAATCCGAATCCGCGAGGATTTTCCCAACGAACCACTCTGCCCGCACTGCGGGAAGGAAATCCGGGAGATGGGTGAACTGCTTCACGGCATCCACCCTCGCCCGATACGTCTTGTCCACCTGTCACACCACCTGCGCAAGTCGCATCCCTAATGGCGAAAACGCGTGTCAAGTGCAGCACGCCCGCCCGCGACAACGCCCGAGATCCAGCGAATCGGGTTGCGTTCGAGTTGGCTCCGCTCCCCAAACCAGCTCGCCAAAGCGCAGCCTTCAGGATAGCCACAGATCGCCGCGAGTTCAGTTCGTTTCGGCGCATTGTGCTTGTACGAAACTCCCGGTGTGTCCAGATTGTTGTCCAAGAAGCCATGCGAATTCCTCCCCTTCGACAGCGAAGGCAATGGGCCCTTTGGGGCGTAGTCCCTGTCGTTGTTTGCTTGTCGCGCCTGCATGCGACTGGTCCGGCTGGGGCCAGTCCAGAACAGGTGCAAGCGAGGGCGATCTACCTTCCGCTTTACGCGGCGGATCAAACGACGCTGGCGGCGGTGGTTCGCGTGGCAGTCGCTCGCAAGGACTATCAGCGCCGTGGCTTTTACCGCATCGGCTTGTTGCCGGTGCTGGTGCTTGAGGATGTTACAATTGAAGTTAGCCGGGAGAGGGAGTTCCAGCAGGTCCTCGTTCTCTTCGAGGAGCAGCTTCGCAGGCTGGGTCGCGGCCAGACGATCGAATTGAGGCGAACCGTTTTCAGGTTTTTGGACGAAGCGCAACCTCGCCTCCGTGCAGACAGTGGACGCCTTCAGCCCGACGGCCAATGGCGACTCCAAGGCAACGTTCAGTTCACGGCGGGGAAAGAGTGTATCCGGGCCGTGCGCGCGTGGCTGACCCCTGTGGGACCCGAGGCGGGTTTGCTGCGGCTGCAAACGGCGGAGGGCGTGCAGGTCGAGAACCTGTTTTCCTGCCAGTGCCGCACCACCAACCATCTATCGGTCGAGGGAACCCCATGAAGACCTTAGTCCGTGCTGCAGTGCTGTACTCAACCCTGGGCCTTGCGGTCAATGCCCAGAGCATTCCCGAACTGGTCGCTCAGGGCCGTGGTCTCCTGTCCGGCACCCGTTCCCACCAGATAGGTCGCCTTGCGCTGACGCAAGAACTCCAGGTTCTCTTCGCTGACGATCCCCCGATCCATCACCCAGATGCGCTGGGCCTGCCCGTATTTGTCCTCCATGAGCTTGACGATCTCTTCGAGGGTGGTCACGTCATTGCGATTGCCCGCGAAGACCTCGTAGGCTATGGGCAGACCCTCGGGCGTGACCACCAAGCCGATGCACACCTGTTTGCAGTCCGGCCGCGAATCCCGGCTGTAGCCCCGGGCCGCCTTCTTGTTGCGCTGGGCCAATCCTTCGAAGTAGGTGCTGGTCACGTCGTAGAGCAGAAACTCGAACCCAACGCCGAACCAATCCCGATACTTCTCCAGCAGGTGTTGGCAGATCGCATCCTTGTGCGGCAAAAGCGCGTCCAGAGCCCGGTAGAGCCGGGCATCGTTGATCTGCGCCAGCGAAACGGCCAACAAATCCTCCAGGGCGCTGTCCGCGTACCAGGTCTCGGCGATCGACAACTCGCTCTCCTGGGCGCAGAACCGACCCAGGGTCAAGATGCAGCCCATCAAATCCCACCCCACCTCCTCCTGCCCGGGGGGCATCAAGCCCCGCAACAAGGTGTGCAAGCCCAACCGTCGCCACAGCGCCAGGCCCAGGTACACCCGGCCAAACTGGCGCATCCGTTCCACCCGTACCCCGTTGAGGTCGACCTGGCGCCAGAGCGGTCGCGGGGTTGGCGGTGGCCGCTGGCCCAACTCCAACTGGGTCTCAGGCACCTTCCCCTCCAGCATCGCGTCCAGATCGTGCCACCCCCGCCCGGCTTGGACCGTCGACTCATCGAGTTTGCCCAGGTGAGCCACGATCTCCTGCCGTGGCCCCTTGCCCGTGCGCACGGTCTTGACCAGTGTCCAGTAATCGTAGGCGGCCGCGCCGGCTTGCTTGCGGTGGCGTCGCAGAAACATGCCGGGAGATTACTCCGGCAAACCCGCGCCCAGGAAGGGGCTCTTCTGCACTACACGCACTGTCGGGGGTTGCCAGACTCTCCTATCAACCACTTACAGAGAATCCGGCCCCCCAAACACCCAAAAAACCCAAAACCGGCCTGAGGGTTGACGAACTCGGGTTAACGGGCGGCCGCTCCGGCCGGGAACTGGCGTGTCAGAGTCTCTTCAACTGCTCGAACCGGGCGATGCGCGCCTGGATGTCGCGCACGATGCCACGAAGTTCCTGCAGGTCGCTCTCGATGAGGTGAGACTGCAAGCGTTGGAACAACGGTTCAACATCGCACCGGTAGCGCTGAACGAGGCTAGTGATGTCTGCCTCGCAAACGGTCACGCGGTCAATCTGGCCCTGCCGATAAAGGGACGGCAGCGCGTAGAGTTTCAGCAGCACCAGGCCCCCCGGCGTCGCGGTCGGAACGTCCAGTTCGGCAAAACGATGCGCGGCGCCAAAGCACTGCTGGACCTCGGCGAACAGGGCGTTGGCGGTCAACAACACGTCCACGCGCACGCTGCGGAAACGGGCTTTGATGAAGAACCCGTTTTGCTCGTCGAGCGTGAAATCGGGGAGTTGCTTGAGCGAGGGCAGCGACATCAGGAGGTCAATGTCCTCGGTGTTTCGACCTTCGACGTAGCGCAGCATGGCAATGCCCCCGACAAGCAGGTACGGAATCTGTCGTTGTCTCAGGAGCGTGAACAGTTCGAGCACGTCGCCGTCGGTGGGAGGAACGCTCTGGGGCTGGCTTGATTTGGCCTCCTGATCCGGAAGGGACGCTCCTCCCCAAGCGTCCGGTCCAAACAGTACGGCGTTGCGGACGATTTCCGCAATCCGCCGGAGACTCGCGCCTGGAGCAAGCGTCACGTTCATAGGAACCGGGCGAATTCTCGCATACTTCGGAAGACAAAGGAACGGCGAAGTTTTGGCCCAAGGTGGGCTTGGGTGTGAACGGCGGTCGAAGGGCATGGGACAACTTCAGGTCCTGATGCCATCCATGAGTATCACAAGCATGGCCACCTGGAGAAGGTATATGAGAACGCCCTCGCACACCTCTGCACCGTCGGGGTGTAGTGCAATCCCCCCCAATCTGCGCAGCTCGCGACGAATCTCAGAGGGCCGATCCCGCCGCGTTTCCGCTTGAAACACCCCACCCGCACGAACACACTCCCACCATACGAAAAGGCAAATGCCTATTCCACGCCTTGACCATTGACCGGGCAACGCGGATTCGCGGTCCGATGAAGCGCATTGTCTCGTGCACGTGGCATCCCGAGGCCATCCCACGGCCCAAGCAATTCGATCAAGGGACTCGATGAAGACACGCCCTGCTGCCGCCCGAACGCCAGGCATCGGTCGCACGGATCAGGATGCCAAAGGAAACCGGCGGTTGTCTCCTCGACATGGCCGAAGCCGGGGAACTGACGGGGCGGACCTCCACTCGGAGCGCCGGCCTGGTGCTGCGTTGCATGACTTACGGAGCCCTGGTCCCGGAACGTTGGCCCACACACTCTGACGCATGAGAGAACTGATCTTCTTGACGCTCGCGAACCATCTTCCGCGCATGAAGTTGTGCGATCGGATCCGCTTCGTCTTCTATCGCCTGGCGGGCGTGAAGATCAAAGGCCGATGCACCATCTGGGGACCGCTCACAATCCGGCCCATTGGCGGGGCCCGGAACATCGAAATCGGCGCCGGCACCTT
>ERZ795054.935-NODE-935-length-30727-cov-5.913635_pt1 | contig 30727 bp, 33 predicted proteins | sample MGYA00375138_ERZ795054 | MGnify/ENA primary metagenome ERZ795054 (study PRJEB30183, sample SAMN05720215) | anaerobic digester metagenome | isolation source: active sludge of municipal wastewater-treating anaerobic digesters | place: USA | collected 2014-12-23 ... | reverse complement strand
CAGGGCGCGGCCGCAAGAATGACGCATAACGCGAAAACGATGCATCCGAAATTGGCGATGAAAAACGGGATCGTGAGCAAACCGAGCAGTATCGGGCCCGCTTTATCGATTGATCCCAGAAAGGCGACCAGTCCCTCGATCACGACCATGATCGTGACGAGAAAAACGCCCGCCAGGGACGCCGACAGCATATAATGGGTTTTTTTCACGGCTGTTTTCATCGTCGTTAAGATCGATGATCCGCTGTCGGAGCCCGGCGTAATTATCGATACCGACAGGTATCCGGTCATGAGCGATGCGACAAACATGAATATTCCGATATTCTGGAGCAGATAGTAAACGAAACCCTTTGGTTGCGTCTGGAATGCGATGAAAACGAACAGGGCGTACAGAACAAGACCGGCCGAAACGAAAATCCATGTCAGGCCGTATATTTTTTTGAAGCTCCCCGGCTTAAATTCGTCCATCATCCTGATGAAATCACTGATCACTGTTTTCCTCCTGTCGGAACTCTGTATTTAACGCGCTTCAGGATGAAAGATTGAATATTTTTTTGCAATAATAATTTTACTTGACTTTCGGTGTAACGGTAAATTATTAATATTGATGCCTGTTTATCTTCTTGTTTGGCGCGGAATTTTCCGACGGACAATCTCGCCGATTTCTTTTACATGCAAAGAGATAAAATCCGGGGTACGAGGTGCTATATGACAGTCAATATTTATGTCGGCAATCTGTCCTATGACATGACCGATAATGCGCTGAAAGACGCGTTCGCCAGATACGGCGAAGTCGCTTCGGCCAAGGTTGTTTTCGACCGGGACACAGGAAGATCGCGGGGATTCGGCTTCGTGGAGATGCCTGACGGCGAGGAGGCCAGAAAGGCGATCGATGCGTTGAACGGCGCCGAGTTGATGGGAAGAAACATGAGGGTCAACGAGGCGCGTCCACAGAAAGACCGCAGGTAATATTACGGGCCGCCTGACCGCAGGCACGGAGACGGCCCGTAATTTCACATGTTCTGGATATAGGCCAGCGTTCCATGGATAAGGGCGGTTATCATCAGGATGATGCCGCTTTTTTTATGCACGTTGAACCCGACCTTGAGCAGGCCGAGCCCTGTCAGCAGTTGAAACGAGACCAGGAGCAGATTGACTATCCCGAAAACCGCCACTATCGAGATTCCTCCGATTTCCATGACTTTCTCCTCCGTTTACGGTTATTTGCCTTTGGAAGGGTTGATCACGGCCGTTTTCTCCCCTGTGCTTCCATGTATATTGCAATTGGCCTTGACCTCGAGTCTGACCGGGCCTTCGATCTTGATCTGTATCTCCCTGGAAAAGTTTTCGTTTTCCGGAAGATTGTCTTTTTTGAAATCCCAGCGGGCTATTTCCCTGTCGCCGTTTTTTACATAGACCCAGTCAGTATGATGAAACCGATTGTTCCCGTTGTGAAATACATTGATTTTCACCGTGACAGTGCTCCCTAACGCCGCTTCGGAAGGAGCTATTATTTCCACAGAAGACTTGTTGGCCCGGGCCGTCTGAAAGCAGAGAAATACAAGCGCGAATACGGTAAAAAAGCGTATGAAACGGATTGACTTGTTTCCCATAGGGACCCCCCTGTTTTAATTGAAATCATTAAATGGTCCTGCAATGATTCGCAGAGACTCATTTATGGGCACCTCTAAATAATCAGGTTTTTCATTATTTAAAAAATAAAAAAACCTGATTTTACCAATGAATGTGCCCACAAGGGAACATCCATAATGTAATTTATAGAAGTTCCCTTATTATAATCTTCATGCCGAAAATTTCAACTGTAAATATATGCCGTAGCATGAATTTATCAGCGGAAACCCCTGTTTTTAGAAGCTCCCCCAATTAAATGGTTGATGTAAATCCCCGGGATGATATGTGTGTTGCCATGATCCCGACAAGAGTTAAATCCGGTATATCGAAATATCTTTATGCCATAATCGCCTCGTCGATCATCGCGGCGGCGTTTTTCTATTCATTGTACTATTTCGATTATTTCCAGACGCCTTCCGAGGATTACATCGGCAATTTCAGGCCGCGGATTCTTGAATACATGCAGGGGATTTTTCCCGGCGAGAACTACAAGATACTTCCCCTTTACCCGCTCATTGTCGCACTTGCAACGTCGTTGCTCGGGAACGGCTGGTCCGACCCCGTATATTACGCTTCAATGATCGTGAACATGGCCCTTCTTGTCCCCTACATGGTCCTGACATACCTCATCTACAGGCGCTTTTTGTCCGAAAAAACGGCCGCAATTGCGCTTCTGTTTCTTGCATCAAACGGCTTCACCGTGTATACAGTTGCGAACGCCGAGCTCGAGATGCTGTTGAGCTTTCTGGTCGTGCTGACATCCTGGCTCATAATCAGGAAATCGCGGTTCGCTTACTTCGCTTCATTCCTTACGGTTGTCACCAAGTGGGATTCGATACTGATAATCCCGGCCTCGATGCTGAGGGATTTCTTTTACGAAAAAAAACGCATCAAGGCCCTCGCGCTGGGATTCATTGCTTCAACGGGTTTTCTGGCATGGATGGCCCTGGGACTGATTACCGGCGCCGATACGCAGAATCCCTACATCGGAGAAATAGCACGGAGAGGACCGAACGTTTACCGCTTCTTCATCGACCTACTGTTCGTCGCCTCTGGATTTGTCCAGGGCGCGGGCGCACAGGTTTACTACAGCATTACGAATCCAGCTCTATATGTCCCGATGTATGCCGTGCTGGGACTGTTTCTCCTTGCGGTCACCATACTGGTCCTGACCGGCGCGTGGAGACTTTCAAAAAAGAAGACCCCGGAAGTGTTATCGATACTGATGTTTTTGGGCGGATTCATCCTTGTCCACATGGTATACCAGAACACCAAGACCAGATATGTGCTGCCGATTCTCTGGCTCCTCAATCTGCTCATTTTCCATGCAATCGAATCCACATGGGCCGATAAGTTCGAAAGGCCCGCGTCCAAACGTGAACGGATATCCTCCGGGTCATCGTTGAAACACGTCCTCGCAGCCATATTCGGCGTCGTCCTTTACTTGGCGTCCCTTTATCCCTTTGCGGATGCGGGCAAACCGGCCATATTGATTTTTGCGCTCGCCCTGTCTTCCCTGTTCGGCTTGGCCCTGTTCAGATCCTGGAACGCCCATCCCTTAAAATCGTGGCTTCCGGCAGTATTCGCGTGCGGGGCGATAATCATCAATCTGAACTGCTTCTTCACGATCAAAATGATGGATCATTACAGCACGCGACGGGTCGAATTCAAGGACGTGTCCATGTGGTATGCGCGTAACGCATCACCCAACGACATACTGCTCATATCCGAAACCAACCTTCCCCGTTATTATACCGGCTTTCCTTCGAATAGATTTGTCAGCACCCAGTCGCTTGCGAGCGCCGACCTCAAATCGCTGTACGGGGAGCTTTCGCGGAAAAAAATCACCCTAATCTTCATCGACGACTTCTATATACGCCGTCTCGGGGTCGGAGACAAAAACTCCATCGACAAAAAAGCGCATCTGCTCGAAAAGCTGCGTTCAGACTATTCGAAAGACCGCCGTTTTTCCCTGGAGCGCGTCTTTGTTTATGATAATAACGCCAAAAGCTATCTCTTGCGCTTTATACCCGCAAGTTCCCGATAGCAAACGATTTTTCGAAAGATATTGACATATTTCATCGATCAATATTAAGTAGTTAAGTTTTATTCCATCATTCAAGATAATTGCAAGGAATTGCCATGAAATTGATAATACAGATTCCATGCTATAACGAGGCCGAGACACTCCCTATCGCGTTGAGGGAATTACCTAAAAAAGTGGAGGGCTTCGACAAGGTAGAATGGCTGATTATAAACGACGGAAGCACCGACAACACGGTCGAAGTCGCCCAGAAAAACGGGGTCGACCATGTAATTTCATTCAAAAAGAACAGAGGACTGGCCGAAGTCTTCAAGGCCGGCCTTGACGCATGTATTCACCTCGGAGCGGACGTGATCGTCAATACCGATGCCGACAACCAGTACGACGCCAGGGACATCCCCAAACTGCTGCAGCCGATACTGGAAGGAAAGGCGGACATCGTCATCGGGGCCCGTCCGATTTCGCAGATCCAGCATTTTTCCCTGATCAAGAAAATATTGCAGAAATTCGGCAGCTATGTCGTGCGCAACGTGAGCAAAACGGATATTCCCGACGCGCCGAGCGGCTTCAGGGCGCTTACCCGTGACGCCGCGATGAAATTGAACGTATTCAACAATTACACATATACCCTTGAAACGATCATCCAGGCCGGCAGAAAAAACATGGCGATCACCTGGGTCGACATCAATGTAAACGAAGACCTCAGGCCGTCCCGTCTGGTGAAAAGCATATTAAGCTATATCCAGAAATCCCTTATAACCATCGTGCGGATTTTCATGATATACGAGCCCTTTACGTTTTTCATGAGGATCGGCCTTATTACGTTCATAACCGGTCTTTTAATAGGACTGCGCTATATTTATTACATGTTCACCGGCGAGGGCTCGGGGCATGTGCAATCGCTCATCCTCTCCAGCATCCTTCTGGTAATAGGCTTTCAGACCATGATAACCGCCTTCATCGCCGATCTCCTGTCCGCGAACAGAAAACTTCTCGAAGACATCCAGTATCGGATTAAAAAGAAAGAATAGCGGCCATCATGGTTCCGGACGGCAATCAAATAATCGATGAACGCAGTTATGAGCTTGGCGACGAAGAGCTCAGCAGCATCGTCCTCGAAAGAAAAAAAAGGATTTTCAACGCCAGGAACCTCGTTTTCCTGTTCATTTCCATTTCGTTGATCGTATTTCTTTTTACAAACCTCGATTTAACGAGAACCATAGAGACGCTGAAAAACGCCGATGTAGCCTTGCTCATATGCGCGGTGTTCATCTATTCCTGCTCCAATTTCTTCAAGATGCTCAGGTTCAGGGCGCTGGTCGCGAACAGCAAAATCTCAATGATGGAGTTCTATTCAATAGTCAGCTATCATAATTTTTTCAACCAGATCATGCCGGCAAGGACCGGAGAGCTCACCTATGTTTATTATTTAAAAAAAATAGGCCGGGTCCAGACGACGAAGGGCCTGCACTCCCTTATCATAACAAGGATATTCGACCTCATCATTATATCCATCTATTTCGTTATTTCTCTGCTTTTTTTCTATGGGGCCAGGACTTCCATCGCCTTGTTCTTCACCGGCATAGCATGCGGAATCGTATCTATCGTGGCCCTTTTTAAAATCAGCATCATTTTCGTCACGATAAACAATATTTTAAAAAAAATCGCCGGCAAGCTGAAAATCAACGATTACAAAATTACAAAACTCATCCTCGACCAGATGGAAAACATAACTGCCGAGTTTGACAGCTTCAATACCCAAAGCCACATCCCTCTTCTTTTTATAACGAGCGCACTGGTCTGGTTAGCATTGTATTTTTTTTCTTATGTTAACATCCTCGCCCTGAGAATACATATAACGTTCATTGAAACGCTTCTCGGTTCAACCGGCGCAGTTCTCACGAATGTGCTGCCGATAAACAGCTTCGGGAGTTTCGGAACCCTCGAGGCCGGATGGACCGGCGGTTTCGTCCTTGTCGGGATGAACCTTCAGGATGCGATTACCAGCGGTTTCGCGTCCCATATCATCACTTTTTTCGCCAGCGCTTTTCTGGCGGTCGTCTGTAAAATTATTTTAAAATTCATAAAAACACGGTCATGCCCATGAATTTGAAAAATTCCTTCAAAACAGCGACCAAGTCGCTCGGGAAAAACAAGATGAGGACCACGCTCACGAGCATAGGCGTCATCATCGGCGTGTCCTCGGTCATAATAATGATCGGCATCGGTTCGAGCGCCCAGGTCGCCGTCCGCGAGAAAATTCTTACCTACGGTGTGAACGCCATATCTGTTCAGACCAATTACAAACAATTCACGATAGCTGATCTCGAAAAAATCAGCAGCACATACTATCAGGTTAAATACTTCACGCCGATAAGCTACAGCAAAAATATGCTGATCAAGTATTTCAATAAAAACCAGCTTACCGGCATATGGGGCGTCAACAACGATTATTTCAAAATGAAGAACTGGCCGCTGAAATTCGGGCGATACTTTTCTGAATATGAAATCATTTCAAACGAGAAAGTCGCAATAATCGGCCATACAGTACAGAAGAACTTTTTCCCTTTCAGCGATCCTCTCGAAAAGATAATCCTCATCGACAATTTGCCGTACAGGGTGATCGGCGTCCTTACCGAAATGGGGACCGCCCTTTCCGGACGCGATTTCGACGATATAGTCATAATCCCGTACACGACTTCGCTCATCAAAATCAAGGGGATCAAACAGTTTGAGGAATTTTTTATCGGGGTCCATTCCGAGAATCAGATCGACGACATGGTGAAGTCATTGCACCAGTATTTCCGGAGACTACACCCACCCATGCTTGACAAACGCGATCCGGTCAGGATTCAGACCAGCAAGGAAAAATTGGAAATGGCCGAATCCATTTCCAGATATCTTTCATATCTGCTTGCAGGGATCGCGTCGATCTCGCTGTTTGTCGGCGGAGTCGGAATCATGAACATAATGCTCGTATCGGTAAGTGAACGCACCAGGGAGATCGGCATCAGGATGGCGATCGGAGCCAAGAGCAGGGACATTCTTCTCCAGTTCCTGGTCGAGTCGGTCATATTGAGCTCAATGGGAGGAATTGCCGGAATCATCATCGGCATTTCCGTTTATTACACCATCACTTACTTTATCCACTGGCCTTTCGTTTTTTCCTTAAGCGGTATAATGCTTTCTTTCCTGTTTTCATGCGCCGTCGGAATTACATTCGGCTATTATCCGGCGAAAAAAGCGTCCTCCTTGAATCCGATCGATGCCTTGAGGACCGAATAGGCTGTTGCAAATAGGATACGATGTTATTATTATTTGATACGATTAAACCCCTTGATTAATTCCGGCATTAATTGAACTTTTTTCCTCAATATATCAGCGGTTAATCAATAAAATAAATTGAACTGGCATAATTATTGCTTTATTATCTATATCATGCATTCAAAAAAAATTAAAATAGCCTTCTTTGCCGATGTGTTGAAAGAAAATGTCGACGGCGTCACCTATACGCTTTATAATATCATCAAAAGAGTCCCTGAAAACAAGTTTGAGTTTCTCTTCATCACCCCATACCCTCCTACTGATATAAAAAATTTCCCGTTTCCGGTTTATATATGCCGCTATGTCAGGTTCCCCCTGTACCAGGAATACCCGTTTGCCATACCGAATTTCGATAAAAATCTCGTTAAACGGCTTGATTCATTTAAACCTGACATCATTCATTACACCACTCCCTCCCTGTTGGGACGTTTCGCCGTCAAGTATGCCATCAGCAATAACATTCCCCTGACCAGCACCTATCATACTCATTTTATGGCGTATATTGATTATTATTTCAAAAGCGTTCCCGGGTTGTGCGCATTTCTCAAAATGGTAGCGCGAAAAATAATGCTCTGGTTCTACAACAAGACAGAAAAAATATTCGTCCCGACGACGCCGATAATTGAAGAATTGATCGAGACTGGCATTGATAAACAGCGCCTTATGATTTGGGGCCGGGGTATCGAAACGGACATATTCACTCCTTCGCGAAAGGATTCCTCTTACATCGACAGATTGTGCGGCAAGAACACAAAAAGGATTCTTTTCGTCAGCAGGCTCGTATGGGAGAAAGAAATAAAGACGCTTATCGGCATCTATGAATCCCTTTCACGAAAGAGAAGCGATATAAAATTCATCGTTACCGGCGATGGCCCGCAAAAAGAGATCATGAAGAAAAAAATGCCCGATGCGGTATTTACCGACGGACTGCATAACGGGGATTTATCGCGCATATACGCGTCGTCAGACCTTTTTGTTTTCCCTTCAATAACCGAAACGTTCGGCAATGTGGTTCTGGAGGCCCTTGCTTCCGGACTTCCGGTTGTTGCCGCGGCCCAGGGCGGGCCCAAGGGGATCATTCAGGACGGTAGAACCGGTTATCTTGCGATCCCCAAAAATGTTGAAGATTTCTGCTTTAAAATATTGAGAATACTTGATGATCCCGTGCATCGCGATGTATTGGCGCGAAATTCCGTTGAATACGCGAAATCACAAACATGGGACGCGCTCTGCGAACTTCTCTTCAAAACATATGAGAACGTCGCCCTCATGCATAAGCCGGTACGGACCGAGTCCGCGGTGCTTGAAATGCAATGCATTTGAAAATGGACGCTAATCAGTTTTCTCCGGGAGTATCGTGATGGAAGTTTTATTTATTACCCACAAATATCCTCCCTCGATCGGAGGCATGGAAAAACAAAGCTACGAGTTGATAAACGGTGTGGCGAAATCTCACACGGTCCATTCAATCGTTTACGACAATAAAACCAGCAGGGTGAAATTTTTATTGTCCCTGAAATCAAAGGTAAAAAAAATTCTGGAAGAAAATCCGGATATTTCCGTCATACACCTTAATGACGGATTGATGGCCTTTTTCGCGTATCCGATAAAAAAAATCACCGACAAGCCGATTCTCGTCACTCTTCACGGACTCGACATAGTGTTCCCGAACAAGCTATTCCAGAAGGTAGTGATAAAACGATTCAAGAAACTTGACGGCGTGATTGCGGTGAGCAGAGCCACGGCCGATGAATGCCTTCAACGCGGTTTTTCCAGGGATAAAGTCTTCGTAGTCCGTAATGGGGTTGATACCTCCCTGAGTAAAATCTACGAAAAAATCGGATTCAGATCTGAACTCGAAAAAAAACTTGGCATATCTCTCAATGGCAAGAAGATACTCGTGTCAATCGGAAGAAGCGTCAGGCGTAAAGGATTCTCCTGGTTTCTCTCCAATGTGATGCCCAGGCTTGATAAAAGCGTAATATATCTAATAATAGGCCCTCCGCAAAAGCATATAAAAAAAATCGAATTTATCTTCAAGCTCCTGCCTGACGCTTTCGCGCATGAGCTCTCGCTCCTGTTCGGACTCGGTATGGACGAATCAGATATTCAGCGCGCACTGAAAAAAAAGGAGCTCGCAAACCGTGCGTTTTATATGGGCAAGCTTCCTTTTGAGGAAATGATCCAGGTATTGAAAGCTTCGGACCTGTTCGTGATGCCCAACATAAAGGTCAGGGGAGATGCTGAAGGATTCGGACTCGTCGCACTTGAAGCTGCGATCTGCGGGGTTCCGGTTCTCGCATCTTCGCTTGAAGGCATAACTTGCGCTGTCATAGACGGCATGAACGGATTTCTGGCCCCCCCGGAAAATGAAATTGCCTGGGTCGAAAAAATCGATACTTTGCTTGCCGACCGGATTTCACTGAAGAAATCCGGCGACCTCGCCCAGCGGTATACGGTAAAAAATTACGCATGGGAAAAGATGGTGGACGGTTATATCGAAATTTTCGAAAATTTCCACCGTGAATACTGCAAGGTCAAGGCCAAAGGCGAGCCGTCATTTCTGAACAATTCCAATTATACGGAGGCCCTTGTGGGGCAGTAATATCCTGCAATAGATCGCACCAAGCCCGGCAATGGTTTTAAAATACTCATCGCGAACCATACTTATAACCATCCTCTTTATCTGGAATTCATCTTATTCCTCAGGTTCTCCCCTGCCCTTTATCGCGTCCAAGGGTCTATCTAACAGCAAGGTTGAGCTGTCGTGGGAGTACCATTCAGGCGAGCCGGTTTCGGTCCTGAAATCAGAAAAAGAATCGGGCCCCTTCGCAAAAATCGCCTTTACCAACGCAGGCAGATATACCGACCGCGATGTTGAAGCCGGAGTGAAATACTGGTACAGGATTTCCGATCAGACCGCCGCAATACTCGCATCGGATTACGGTTACACAAAACCGCCGGCCCCCCGTGGTCTCATGCCCGATGAAATAATAAAATCCCGGACGAAACCACTCCCCCGGCCATTGAATGAAGAGATGCAGGCGCGCTGGGACCGTCATCTCTCGGTCATGGATGATTATTATGAAAACTATATCACGGTTTCCATAATTATATATATTGGGAAAATTTATATTCTCCGAGGCGACCTGATCGCTTTCCGGAATTTTTCAGACTACACGATCGATTATTTCAATAAGACGATTTACGTTAAAAAGGATGGAATGAATCCGATAAAATTCCATTCAAAAAGACTCTTCAGATTTTTAAAAAGATGCGACAAAAACCGGATAAATGAGCTTGAAATACTTCCGAGGCTCGTTAACAATGCAATATTCTTCTGTGTGAGAAGAGATAACGATGTGCAGACCGGCCCTGACGGGAAGACCAGGATGGTCCCCGTGTTCGAGGCGCTCGGCATGAGTACTGAATATTTCAGAGACAACGGCAACTGGCGGAGCAGCACTATAGTTTTCGGAAGCGATACGAAAGACCTCGATGAACTTATAGAAAAAAACCGGAAAAAGAAATGATCCCTCAAATGTTTAAAGGTTTAATCAAGAAAAACAGAAAATCCGGGCCTTCGTCGTTTCTGGATCTTGACGAAGACATCGTTTCAACCGATTTCGAGTGTTCGCTTGAGTCACTCACCTTTTCATCAACCTGTGAAGATGTATTTCTTGATCGTTTTAACCATAGCCGAATTCTGGAATTGATTAAGGAATCCGGCATATTGCCGGCGCTGAACGAAAACGGCTTCAAAAATGTGGTTCTCGATATATTCAAGGACGATACCGGAGTCCATCACCTGAAAATTTATGCCGATACCAAAAAACGCGCCACGCTCGTCGATTTGAGGCTGTCGTTTAAAAACGTTTACAGAGCGGATCTGCAGAATCCCATGAAAATTGATTTCCGGAAACATAATTTTTCTGTTCTTGAATGGATATCCCTTGAAAATCCGCGGAAATCATTTTCAGAGGAAAGCCGTCCCCTTCCGGGCCAGATGCGACCGGGACTTGGCATACTGCATCAGATCATGAGTTTCCTGCAGCTCATCGCCCAATCCAGCGGCCTGGATGGAATTATAATGGTCCCGGACCGCTTCCATACCGCGGTAATGTATTCAAAATTCGCGTTTTTCATAGATCCATCCAGTCAGGGGAAGATGTCGGCCATTCTCCGTGATCTTGCCCGGTTTTCAATAGAAGATATTTCGTGGGGATTCATAACCGGGACCATCATGGATATTGAGGACGAAAAATCGGCGACCTTTTCCCCTTCCCCGCAGATTTTCCCCGTATCAAAACGGGTTATGAAATATTTTCAGTCCTCGAAATACCACCGGCTGTCCAGGAAGGAATCGAAAAAGCATTATTACGAATTGAATCATTCAGAAATGACCGCAAGAAGATCTCAATTACTCCTCACGAAGTCGACTTCAGAAGTCTAAATCCGCCCATATTTATAAAGGCGCCCATAATAAAATATAATTTTTACTTGATTGATTTTCACCCGCATAAAATAATACTCCAACAACCTGGCTGCTTTTCCGTCATAGATCAGGTTGTCATTTCCGGAGGCAGAATGAGGATCATAGCCATTTCTAACAACAAGGGCGGGGTTGGAAAAACTACAAGTACGGTCAATATCGCGGCCTCCCTGAGTATTCTCAATAAAAAGGTTCTCGTTATTGATATTGATCACCAGGCCCAGGCAACGTATCATCTCGGGATTAACCCCAAGGATCTGCAATACAGCATCTTTGAGCTGCTCAAGGGTGAAATCACCTACAATGACCTATTGATCGACCGCAATGGAATATACCTTCTTCCAGCAAAACCGGACCTCAAAGACCTTGATTTCCTTCCTTTCCCCGCAAAAGAGTTCCTTCTGCGGGATGCGATGGAAAAAATCAACGATTTCGACTATGTCCTCATCGATTGCCCTCCTTCCCTTGGCATTCTGACGTTGAACGCGCTGACCTATGCCAAGGAAATATTCATACCTCTTCAGCTCCAGTTCCTTCCATTTCACGGCATGTATAATCTTTTCGAAGGCGTCCAGATGGTAAAACAGCGGCTTAATAAGAGCCTTGAAATAACCGGAATCATAGGCACGATGTACAGCTCCACGAAAACAATAAACAAAGAGGTTCTTGACGAGACAGAGTCGCGTCTCCCCGGTAAATTGTTCAATACGATTATCAGGGAAAACGTCTCCCTTCAGGAAGCACCAAGCTGGGGTAAAACGATTTTCGAATACAAGTCCGACAGCAACGGCGCTGTCGACTATATGAATCTCACAAAAGAAATAATTGCTCGTTATGAAAATCAGTGATATATTGTTCCAGGGAATGTCCCGATACATTATCAGTAAATGGGTATAAACATGAGTATCAAATATAAGATTATGCTTATTCTGGGCCTCTGTACAATAATCTGCATAGGCTCATTTTTTATTATCAGCAAAATATTCGACAACCTTGAATCGCAGCTCCTTGAGAAATGCGACATAGAGGCGCGAAGCGGCGCCCGGGTCATGAGTGAGATGATGTATCTTCTCATTGATTCGAAGCTCCTCAGCGAAAGCGACATTTTCGACACGAACTACGTGCAGACCAATAAAAACCTGCCTGCAAAATACAGCACCAGGTATGATAAGCTTTTTGATAAATACATTCAAAAGATCGAAGACGAGTTCCTTCACGATGTTGATGTGGATTTCGCCGTTTTAGTAGACAGGAACGGCTATGTTCCGACGCACAACTCGAAATATTCACTGCCAGAGGGCGACGATCAAAAGCAGAACCGCCTTTTCAGCAGATCCAAAAGAAATTTCGCCAAGTATCCGGGCATTAAAGAAGCAATAATTTTCCGCGGCCCGGGCACAATTAAAACATACTACGAGCGCGATACCGGAGAAAAAATGCTCACCATAGCGGCTCCGGTCATGGTGAAAGACAAGCACTGGGGTTCTTTCGTCGTCGGGATTTCTCTCCTGCGTATTACGGCGATCAAGAATCAGATGACAATTCTTATATCCACCTTCATGTTCGTTATTCTCAGCTTGACGATACTTATCCTGATTGCGATAATGCCGCGAAAAATATTTTCAGCCGACCTCGATATCCCGAATTATTGAGGCTGGAATATTTCACTTGACATTTTTTGAAATATGTGTAATATTAAAAAAGGATATGTTAAAATGTCCCGTTTTTCGAGTTAATCATCGAAGGGAGGTAACATCTTTATGCCATTGATTTCAGAAAATGTCCTTAAAAATGCCGAGAAATGCAAGAAATTCGTCGGCAAAGTAGTTCTCAGCATAGACAAGAACAATGTCCTCGATGAGCAGATGGAGGCGTTGATTCGAGCATTGAGCAATGTAGCTCCTTTTGAAAAGGATTTTGAAAAAGTATATGGAATGAAGCCATATGACTATTTTATGAATCCGGCAAACAGAATGCTGTAATCATTATGAAAATTGTAGAATTTTAAAAGCCGCCCTTTAATGGCGGCTTTTTTTATAGATGCCCGTAGAGGAAAAGATTGATCAGGCGGGCAACGAAGTATGAACCGATAAGAAGAAAAACCGGAATCGTTCCGAAAAAGGTTAAAACCTCATGCTGCTTTACCACCGTCGGATGGAGTACTTTCTTTCCAAAAAAGTTGTGATGATAATTTTCAGGCTGCTGGGCCCGTTTATATATCGTTTTCAGGATTGACACCTGAATCGTGAGCATGATGAGCATGATTATTCCGGCAATACCCCACAGCAAAAGCCCCATATCGAGTTCGTTGACCAGTTGAGGCTTCAGCATTACGACTATGCTGAGGGTCATGGCCACGAGTATATTGATTATCGCAGTATTGAGAAAGCCGCGGAGGTATTTTTTTTCCTTATCTATGACATATCGGGTCAAATACCTGATATGAATGGAAAAGGATACGATTAGTCCTATGATAAGAAACGCTATTATCATTCCGCCATCTTAACAAGTGTTTAATAATTGAAAAAAAATATCTCGGGTTACGAGATTAAGGAACCCATCAAAGGACACGAAAAGCTGAAATTGTATCTGTTTTATTCGTCAGATTGATTAACATACCTGGCTTTCAAAGCATAAAAGGCCCGGGAGGCTTCTTTCCTGACATTTGAATTCTGGTCATTGAGAGCTTTTTCGAGGGCGATTTGAGCATCTTCTCCCCCGAGTTTTTCAAGAGTTTTAACGGCTTCAAGGCGCACGTCGAAATATGGATCGTTCAGCATCCTCGTGATCAGCGGCACTGAATCACGGTCTCTCAGTATTCCGATAGAGCGTATTGCCTCGATCCTGATATTTTTATACTCGTCGCTGCAGGCCTTCTGAAGCAGGGGGATTCCGTCCTTTCTCTTCTGTTTTCCGATATAATTGATGGTCTCGAGCCTTCGCGACATGCTTTCGTTCATCAATTTAACGAGAAGCATCAGCGGAGCGTCGTTGAGGGATTTTTTTGCCTTTTCGGAATCAATGCTTTCAAGAGCTTCTCGGGCCGCCCGCCTCACCGCAGTGTTGTTGTCCATGAGGGCACCGATAAGAGGATTTACAACTTCTTCACCTCCGATCATCCCGAGGGATTTAATTGATTCTATGCGTATTGTATGACGGTTATCCTGGGATTTTTCAACGAGATGCTTGATGCAAAGCCTGTCTCTCAGGATACCCATGGTCTTTATTGCTTCAAGCTCGACAAGCGGCTTTTTATCGTTCATGGCCAGGACCAGGACATTCGAGATGGCCTCACTTTCGGTCTTGCCGGTCTTTGCCAGTATTCGAAGAGCGTCGATTTTCTCGCGCGGGGAACCATCGATGATTATCGAGTGAACTTTTGTAAACAGACCCTCCTCGCCCATCTCGGCGAATTTTAAAACTGCAATCGTCCTGATGCCCGAATCGGGGTCGTCCATCATGGCCCTCAGTTTCGCATACATGGGATCCTGAGTGCTGTTCAATTTTTTTATCAGGGTAAGAAAAGCCTTCAGTCGAATTTCGACATTGCGGTTTTTCAGTTGTTTGGCAATTTCGTTGAATTTTCCTTCTTCTTCGAGTTTTTCAATATTCGGCCTGAACAATCCCATAAAATACCGTTCCCTTGCGTTGTTGAATCCGACAATTACCTTGTTACTATTGTTCGGCAAGCATCACCCAGACATTTTCTATTATTAACGATTAGAAACAAATATCAGTAAAAAGTCAATACAAAAGATTATTATTGGACGGGCATTTATCAATATTGAATACTTTTTTTTATTCTTGACAAATGCATAATTTTTGTATTGAGAATATTCATAATTTAAGTGAAATTCCGATTATGAATGATAAAAAATGGTATCTTATATTAAGTTTTTACCTTGTCGCAGCTTCTTGCTTGAGCTATCTCATTCAACTCCTGATTTTTCATGATCAGCATAATACTTTCTTCTATCTTTTGCAGGATATTTCTTTTGTCCCGATAAACGTGCTACTCGTCACTATGCTGATCGACAAACTCCTCCAGCGCAAGGAGAAGGAAAGCCTTTTTAAAAAAATTAACATGATTGTCGGACTCTTTTTCAATGAAATTGGCATGCCGCTTTTTGATATTTTAAACCACAGGATTCTTGATCCAAAAATAATGGACTTCGACCTTCTCATCGATCCGTCCTGGGACGATAAAAAATTCAATGAGACTCTCAATGTTTATAGTTCCAAAAAATACATCTTCCAGTTTGACGATGATTTACTCCAAGACACAAGTGCATTGCTTCTTGAAAAACGACTTTTACTCATGCAGCTCATGCAGAATCCGAGTCTCATGGAGCATGAATCATTTACCGATCTTCTGCTTGCTATTTTTCATCTCTGTGACGAGTTAAGCAACCGGGCTGATTTCACATTGCTCCCTGAATCCGACATCAAACACCTTAACAACGATTTTAACCGGGCATATCAATTTCTCATAACAGAATGGCTGAAATATCTTAATCACCTGAAAAAAGCCTATCCTTTTCTTTTTTCATTAGCCATCAGAAAAAATCCATTTAATCCCCAGAGGAACATTCTTGTCACCGAGTAAATTCAGACAGTCCAGGTTCCGAAAATACCTCATCGGCCGCATCATCCTCATCCTAATCGTATCGTGTTTTTTATTCGACTGCAAGAATTCCGGCAAGGTCGAGGAACTCGGTATTTTTTCACCGGGGCGCCTCAAGGATGTTGCGGGCCATGACGGCTTTTCCTCGATTCCGTTAGGGAATTCCCTCATGATGTGGACTTTCGGCGACACCATCATAGGCACATGGGGCAAACCCGTCTCTGTCGATACCACTTTCGAGGAGTCAGCATCTTTTTCAGGCATGATCCCCAATTCTCTTGCATTCACCCAATATCCTGATCATCTCACAATCAAAAATCTCAACTTCACTTTCTCAAAGGAAAACGGCAAAATCGTACCATTTATCCCTTATAAAAAAAATGAAAATCCCCTTAAATTGAGATTCTGGGCGCTTGACGGGATCATGATGGGAAATCAGGTTTACGTATATTATGCCAGAATCCTGGTTGACCACTCTGACAGAAACCAGCCGTTCAGCGTTCAAGGAATGAGCATAGCGAGCTGGCGGATTCCCCCCGGATGGAAAATCGGAGACACGGTTAATTTCACTCGTCGATTCGACCTGTTTAACGGCGATGTGCCTACATTCGGGGATGCGGTAATCATCAAAGACTCTTTCCTGTATCTCATAGGCCATAAACGAACCGGTAAAGGCAGCGTATCGGGTTTCATCGCCCGGGTAAAACCGGAAGCGCTTCTTCGGTCAGATTCATATGAATATCTACGCCGTGACGGCACCTGGGCAGGGAAACTGTCCGAGGGCAGCCCGTTTTTCAATGATATTTCGGGAGAAGCCTCTCTCTCCTACAACGAGACTATGGGCGCATATCTCATTCTATATTGCAGCCTCGGGGGTGCGATAAAGGCCGTCACATTCAGTGATTTCAAGTATTTGTTCAACGCGAAGGCCCTAATTATATACAAACCGCCGAAACTTCCGGTAATAAAAAGCCGCCCCTTCCTGTTTTATTATTCCGGCAAGGAGATTGTATCCATGAGGGATTACATCTACGCCATATATATAAATCCGGCTATCTATCAGCCAATGCTGATTAAAATACCTGTAAGCGTCATCAAATCCAGATAGAGAGCGATACCGAAAATAAAAAACAATCCTTTTTAAAATTACTTGACATGAAATCTAACAATGTATACTTGTGTAAACAATGTTCACCATCTCGAGGTTATTTCCATGCATATCAGCACACTGGACAATTTTTTCGATCCATCATCGGTCGCAGTAATCGGCGCATCCAATTCTACTTTCAATCTTGGCGCAACCATCTGTAATACGCTGAAATCCTCTGAAAAACTGAAAGACAGAATTTACGCGGTCAACAAGAAGGCCGAAGATGTCAATGGATGCCCTGGGTTCGCATCGATACTCGACATCCCTGCGGACATCGATCTTGCCATAATCATTGTTGCAGCAAAAGCCGTTCCCGGCATCGTCAGGGAAATAGCCGAAAAAGGAACCAGGAATATAATCATCGAAAGCGCGGGATTCTCCGAAGAGGGAGAGGACGGCGCCAGAATGCAATCCGACATCAACGAGACGGTCAGAAAACATGGCATACGCGTCATGGGCCCCAACTGCCTCGGTGTTTTGAACGCCCAGAACAGGTTCTGCTGTTTTTACGGCGCACAGGAGCACACGTTCGATCTCGTATACCAGCGTCCCGGAACCGTATCATACGTCATACAGAGCGGAGGCGTCGGCGTCCTGATCCTTGAATCTTTCGCAACCGATATCGTGAGCGTCAACAAGATGGTCAGCATCGGGAACAAAACCGACGTCGATGAGGCCGACCTCATCGAATACTTCAAGACCGACAGCACCGAAGTGATCGGCATGTTCCTCGAAAACATACAGCACGGCAGACGACTTATCGAAGCCGCCAGGAATTGCGGCAAGCCGATATTGATATACAAGTCCGGGAGGACCTCGGAAGGCGCCCGTGCAGCCATGTCTCACACTGCAGGAATGGCCAACAACGACCGGGTTTTTGACGCCGCCTGCCGCCAGTCCGGGATCATCAGGCTCAGGAGCATCGCCGAGCTGCACTCGATGCCGAAGATGTTCACATCCATGCCCCTTCTCAAGGGCAAAAACATTGTTGTCATAACAAATTCAGGAGCATTCGGCGGAATTGTGGCCGATCTTCTGCACGAAGCCGGTCTCTCGATGGCTCGTTTGAAACCGGAGACCATGGATAAGCTGTCTAAAACCGGCAAGCTCTTCAATGTATCCAACCCGGTCGATCTGGGTCCGGCCATATCCCCGCAGGCATTTCACGACATATACGAGATACTCCTTCAGGCGGACGAAGTGGACGGGCTGCTTCCGATACCCAGCGTCTGGAAGGACTTCATCATCAACACAATCGAAGATCTGAACCAGATGTGCCGGACATACAATAAACCGTCAGCGACATACACGCCCAATGCGCTCTGGAAAACGCTGAACATCAGGAGCACGCACAAGCTGCCCATTTTCGAATCCCCGGAAGAGGCAGTCCGGGCCCTTGAAATATCCCATTTCCATTATTCATCGGCGAGGAAGAAAGATAAATCAGCCAGCTACGAAACCATCAGCAGGTAGAAAATTATAATCTCCAGGGAGGATACCATGAAACAGATACTCGACAGCGCGATTAAAAAAGGACAGAAAGCTCTTTCAGAATATGAATCAAAGAAAATAATTCAATCAGCAGGCATCGAAATAACGCGCGAGGAACTCGCCCACTCCCCGGAAGAAGCGGTCTCGCTTGCCGAGAATTTCGGGTATCCGGTCGTCCTCAAGGGATGCTCTGACATCCTGACGCACAAGACCGAATACGGGATGGTCAAACTGAACATTCAGAACGAGGAAGAGACACTAAAAGCCTACCAGGAAATATCCTCGTCAGGCATGAAGCTCGACGGTGTGCTGGTGCAGGAAATGATCAAGGGCAACCGTGAATTCGTGGTGGGACTCAGCCGCGATCCGCAGTTCGGCCCGTGCGTCATGTTCGGCATAGGAGGGATCTACACCGAAATCATGAAAGACGTGACGTTCAGGATCGCCCCCCTGACCGAAGAGGACGCGGAGGAGATGCTCGAGGAGATACGGATGAAGGAGCTCCTGGATGAATTCCGCGGGAGCCCGGCCGTCGACCGCCGGGCATTGATCAAGGCTCTCGTCGCGATCGGCGACCTCGGGGCATCCTGCGATCAGATAGCCGAAATAGACATCAATCCGATGATCATATGCGGTAACCGGCCGGTAGTGGTCGACGCTCTCGTCATACTCGATCAGAAGTCCTGAGCGGGCCAAGAGTCATCTTGCTTATCGCTATCGGGATGAGGCCGTCTTGTCAAGGCCCTTCAGTTTGGCGAGCAGCTTCTTGCGTTCTTCCATGTCCCGTGACACCCGTTCGTTCATGCATTCAAAAGAAACCTGGAACGCGAACGCGAGGAGATGCGCGATCACACCGTCCCTGAGTGAATCCGAAAGCACCCTTTTCCCTGACAGCTTCTGGCTGAGGGGCCTGGCGTCACGGAACTCCTTGATCGTGCAGTCGTAGAAAGGAACAGGCTTCCCGGCCTCGTCTTGTTCACCGTTTTCACGGGACTGTATCGGTTTGCGAATCGCCGCTCTCGACGGCAGGTGCTTGCCCCGGGCGACCCAGGCCCCATGGTTTTCGTAAACCGGCTGGAGAGCCCTCGCCACCCGGTAAAAAAAATCGCCGATCATCGTGATGAAGCTTTTCACGTGCCCCATCGACTGGATCTGTCCCTTCATTATTTTTTTCACTTCATCGTGCGAGAGAGCCAGCGTCGGATTGTTGCTTCTGAAAAAATGCATTTCGTTTAGGATGGAAGTCAGCGACGACATCTCTTCTGCGAAAAAAATCTCTGAAAAAACCGAGCCGTCGACGGTCTCCCTGTAAGTGTCGGTGAATTCAACCGTCGATCCGTTGAGCAGCGGCACGAAAGCGTTGTTGAAATAATTGACCAGCGCGTCGAGAAACCCGAAGAAATTATCGCGGTACAGCGTGTCCAGATCGTATTTCTTCTTGTCAACCAGGCGCAGCTGCTCGTCTGCCGCCTTGAGGAGAATGTCGCGGCCGTTGTCGTCGAGGTTTAACATGACGTAGCGCGTCTCGTACAGTTCGAGTTCCTTTCGCACCACATCCGCCTGCTTTTTCCTTCGAGATTCGGGGTCCTTGCCGACCTTCTTAAGGAAATCCTCGCTGTAATCCCATAATTCACTGCTCACTTTGGGTGAAGCGATGAAGTAATACGAATGGATCTCTTTATCGGCAAAAGGCCTCTGGTATATGAGCGCCTCGGCGAGCATATGGACAAGAGCGTTCAGGCTCGCGATACCGTACCTGTTCTTGAGCCATTTCGACACCAGGTTGTCTTCATCGGGATTGTTGGGCATAAAAGATCGAAGCGTCATGATATAGTCATAAATCTTTTTCTCGAGTTCCAGATTGCGTTTTTCTTTGGCGACCCTGCTCGGGTCGGTTTCTGCCTGCAAGATGTCTTCTTTTTTCAGTTCGGCAGACATGCGCAGCTTGTTTTCCACCATGAGTATGATGGATTCTCTCGTCGCAATATCGAGCCTGATAAAGGAGTAATAGCTTACGATATAAGGACGCAGTTCCCTTTCAAAGTTATGGTGTTCCATCCATTTGAGGGATTCATAGGGATATTTCACCAGGGGCTGGTCCATGAGCCATCTGCGCAGCACCCGGATATAATTGAATATCAGCGGGTCCTCTATTTCAGGATCATTGAGGATGTCGGTGAGCAGAGGATCGAGGCGTGAAACGATTTTTTCCTGCAATTCGAACAGTTCGGTCAGCACCTTTATCAGATTTTTCCCGGGTATAAGGCGCTTCTTGAATCCGATACCGATCCGGTTGTTTTTATGGACCAGGTACCTTTTTTTGAACATCTTCGAGTGCCGGTACTTATGGTATATCTCATTGATGAAATATGAAGTTTCCGTCGGGCCGTCGGGTCGGTTGTCGATGGTCTTTTCAATCGTATCCTGGTCAGCCTGCGGCTGCGCGGCACCGCCGGCGCTTACACGGCGGTTTGAGGGTTTTCTGGCTATTCGGTCCGGGCAGGATTGAACAAGTTCTATGATAGCCCTGTATCTTTCCTCGGGCAGGATGCCGGTATTTCGCATCAGGGAGCGTACAATTTCCATCTTCGCGGGGGGGATGTCCTTGTCAAGGAGCATCGACTTGGCCCTGCGCTCGATTTTTTTACTATCGGATTTATTCGCCATTTACCCTCAAAGACCGTAAACGAATCAGCGTGATACTGCTCCCGGAAAAAGCTTCTGTCAACACTTTTTGTCGATCTCGGCCCGCCGTTTACCATTCGCTTCGCAGCCGGTCGACCTTGCGCGACGAACTGTGTTTCCTGATTTCCTCGATCGTTTTGAGCCCGACATTGAAATGCTGCTCGGTAAACCGGTCAAACACCGATTCGGCGCTTTCCTTGCTCTTGATGCCCCCCTTCTTGAGCGGCATGTCGGATATGAGCATGATGGCGCCGATCGGCAGGTTGAGGGCGTAAGCGACCGAAAACAGGGTCGCTATTTCCATATCTATAGCGAGAATCCTGTGCTTCAATACATAGTCGACGAACTCATTGTCGAATTCCCACATCCGGTAATCAGTCGTCATCATGATGCCCGACACGGGTTTCATATTCATCTCTTCCTTGATCACCCTTTCGCATATCCGGTTTATCCAGAAAGCGGGCTGCGCAGGAACATTCTGCTGGAGATAATGCTTGCTTGTCCCCTCGTCCCTGACGCTGGCCGTCGGGATCAGGAGCTGGCCGATTTCAAGCTCATCGTCGATCCCGCCGCACATCCCGAGCATGAGCACGCTCTGCACCTGGTCGAGGAAGGACAGGCAGTGCGCGACGATTCCGGCGGACGGAGAGCCGACCCCGAAATTTATAATCGAGAGATCGCGCTCCCTGTCATGCACGACGCTCCAGTACCCCGAGATGATCGGGCATCCTGTCTGTTTTGAAAAATGCTCGATGTATCTTTGGAAGTTCACGAGAAGTATGTTCGAACCGAAATCGCCGATCGGCGAACCGGTATATCTCTCCAGCGTGCTTCTTGCATAGGTATCGGGCCTGAGTGTTTTTGTCACCGGAAATCTCCTTTTCCATTAGATTTTGCTACTGTTATATAATCGGATGATCAAAATAAAGAGATTATCAAATTGGCTCCTTATGAAGAACAATCCCGACTGTGATAAACGGGAAAATTTGATTATTTCAGTCTTGCGCATCTTTTTTGGTTGATTTTTTTTATCACGTGATAGATGAAATTTCAGACAATTGATTCTAAACAGGTTTTTCAGGAGAAACACATGAAAGTTGCAGTAACCGGCGGCTCGGGCCATGTCGGGGCCAATCTTGTGCGCGCATTGATTGACCAGAAAAGACAGGTCAGAGCCCTTGTCAGAAAAGACACCAGAGGGCTTGAAGGTCTGAAAATCGAGAAGGTCCAGGGAGAAGTGACCGACAAGGAATCGCTCGTTCGATGCTTCAAGGGCGTGCATACCGTATTCCATTGCGCGGCGATGATATCGATAGATTCCATCGATGAACCGAGGGTGCTGGAAACCAACATCAACGGACCGAAAAACGTTGTCGAAGCCTGCCTCGAATGCGGGGTTAAACGGCTGGTGCATTTCAGCTCGATACACGCCTTTTGCTCGAATCCCGGCGACGAGATTATCGATGAAACACGCCGGCTCGCCTCGGACAAAAACCATTTTCACTATGACCGTTCGAAGGCTCTCGGTCAGCTCGAGGTGCTCAAGGGAGTAAAAAAAGGCCTCAATGCGGTGATCGTCAATCCAGGCGCAGTCATCGGTCCCAACGATTATAAAATTTCACGGATGGGCCAGGTACTCCTCGACATATATCACGGGAAATTTCCGGTGTACCCGAATGGCGGATACAACTGGGTCGATGCGAGAGACATCGTTGAAGGAGCTCTTGCCGCCGAAAAAATGGGCCGCACCGGCGAAAGCTATCTCTTAACCGGACGATGGGCGAGCTTCAGGGAACTGGCCACGATCATACAAAACTGCACCGGCAAAAACACCGCGCGGATGGTTTCACCGGTCTGGACGGCGTCTCTGGCGGTGCCTTTCGCCCTTATGAAAGCACGGATCACAGGCGAGGCTCCTCTTGTCACGCCCATGGCCATCAAATCGATCAAAATGCACCGGTATATATCCCACATGAAGGCGGCTGATGAACTCGGATACCGCCCGCGCCCGCTCGAAGGCACCATTCGCGACACCATCGAGTGGTTTAAAGAGAAAGGGATGCTCAACGAGCATAGCAATTGATCGATGAAGAGGGGAAACGATTTCGCAGTTAAATACGGCCCCTGGGCCCTTGTCGCCGGCGGATCGGACGGTCTCGGACGCGAGTTCTCGATGGAGCTCGCCCGTCTGGGACTCAACCTGGTCATCGTTGCGCGGAGAAAGGAACTCCTTCTTGAAACCGCGAAAGTCGTGACCGCGGCTCATCCTGTGCAGGTAAGAACCATAACTGCCGACCTGGGAGACACCGAATCGCATGCGCTGATAATCAGGGAGACCGACGACATCGATGTCGGTCTTCTCGTATATAATGCGGCGACGAGCCCCATAGGACCATTTCTCGACACGCCGATCGAGAAGCACGCGGCTGCCATAAGTACGAACTGTGTCGGCCCGGTTTCCCTCGTGCACCACTTCGGCCGAAAAATGTCCGACAGAGGAAAAGGCGGCATCATCCTCATGTCGAGCATGACCGCTTTCCAGGGCACGCCGCTCGTGGCCACCTACGGATCGACCAAATCATTCAATCTCTCTCTTGCCGAAAGTGTCGGCTACGAGCTTTCTTCATGCGGGGTCGACGTCATGGCCTGCTGCGCCGGCGCGACGCTGACTCCGAATTACATCAACAGCAAGCCCGCGGATAGGCGACTCCCATCATCGGCAGAGATGGCCCCGGGTAAAGTCGTCAATGAGGCGCTTCGCCGGCTGGGGACCACGAGGGTGCTTATCCCGGGTAGGATGAACAGGTTTTACGGATTCATTATGACGCGAATCCTCACGAGAAAACAATCGATATCCCTGATCGCGAAGAACCTGTACCGGCTTTACGGAAAAAATCCGGAACGATAGTCTCCCGAAATCCGTTTGACAATACCGCGACCTTGTGGCTGAATCCCAATATCGCCCGAACCGGCGTTGCAGGGTTTAACCGTGGAAAAATCGTATTACGATAAAAACGGGAATGTCATCGATTATTACCTGATATTCAGCATTCCGAGGGACGCGGATCTCGACGAGATAAAAACTGCATTCAGAAATCTTATCAAAAAATACCATCCCGATACATCAGCATCGAATTTCGACCATAAAACCGAAAAAATAGACCTGATAATCAGGGGATACCGCGTCCTTTCGGATGAATCCTCGCGCATGGAATACGACAGGGTCCTTTTCGGAAGCGCGCGATCGTCCGGCGGGCACCCGATCATTCCACGGAAAAGGATTCACTACTCGGTTTTACTCGGGAACCTGCTCAAGGCCCGGATCGCGCCGAAGAACATGAAAAGAAAAGACATTCTGGACAATTTCGGTCAGGACATCGAGATAATCGTCACGCCTGCGGAGGCGATTTCGGGCGCGTGCGCCTATATCGATCTTCCTGCGCGCATGCTGTGCCCTCTTTGCATGGGCAAGGACGTCCACTGCTACGCGTGCAAGGGAATCGGCAGGATTCACACCTCGTCGCAGATCGAGGTCAGGATACCCCCCCATGTCGACGGGAGCACGTATATCGACGTCGATCTTCTCAGGATGGGACCGGACAAGCAGACGACATTCTGCGCCAAGAGCGTGAGAATAAAAATCACGATAGCCGGAAAAGGAGATTTATCATGAAACTGCTGATTATCAATGGAAATCCATCACCAGGGAATACGCTCTTTGAAGAATTTACGCGGGATTTCATCTCAGGATTGAGGGATGCAGGCCACCAGGTACGCGAGTTCGTCCTCAGGGACATGAAAATAAAACCGTGCACCGGCTGCTTCGCCTGCTGGGTCAAAACACCGGGGATATGTTCAATCGATGACGACGGCAGAAAGGTCGCGCGTGAATTCATCGCTTCCGACCATGTAATAATCGCTTCGCCTCTCATAATGGGATTTGTCAGCGCCCTGACGAAAAACGCCTTTGACCGCAACATCCCGCTCGTACACCCGCATCTTGAAGCGGTCGACGGCGAGACGCACCACAAGAAGCGCTATGACAGACATCCCGCGATCTCTTTCCTGCTTCAAAGAGAGCCCTTTACCGATGACGAAGACATCGCCATTGCTACCGCCATATTCAAACGTGAATCGATCAACCTGCGATCGACTCTCGGCTTTATCCGCTTCATCGATACGCCCGTAAAGGAGGTCCTGGATGCGATTAACATTCATTAATGGTTCGCCCCGCGGATCGAAAAGCAATACCGCGAAGGTCATGGATTATTTTATCCAAGGGTTTCTTGAAACGCCCGGCAACTCCTGTGAAATCCAGTTCATCACAAGGCACAGGGGCGATCTCAACGCGCTCGCCGGAATATTCTCCGCGGCCGAACGCGTCCTTATCGGTTTTCCGCTGTACATAGACGCGATGCCCGGCAGCGTGAAGGAATTTTTCGAATCGCTGACGCCGCTTGCCGGAAGATGCCGCAATATCGAACTTGGGTTCGTCATACAGTGCGGGTTTCCGGAAACGCACCAGAACAGGTTCGCCGAACGATACTGCGAAAAACTCGCGCGCAGGCTGGGATGCTGCTACATGGGTTCCATCGTGAAGGGCGGGCTCGAAGGCATGGCGATCCAGCCGAAGTTCCTGACCGACAAATATGAATATTTTTTTCACGCGCTCGGCCTTGAATTCGGAAAATCCGGGAAACTGGACCCGGTCCTGCTCGAAAAGCTGTCGAGGCCCGAGCACATCAGACAGGAAGACCTTGCGAACCTCATCCCCTTCATCAACAAGGCATTGTGGGACGATCAGCTTGAAAAAAACGGCGTGCTGGACAGAAGTTTTGACCGGCCACTAGAACCGTAGCAATGCAGGATAATTAATATTCGCGCCCGCCCCGATTCGAACGGGGGGCCTGCGGATTCGAAGTTGGCTCAACATTTGTTTACTTATCATACGTTATTACAAACTATAATATATTATGATCTTGCTATTATAGAAGAAATACATCCTGTTATATTATAGCATAAAACGCCATAATAGCTTGTTTTCTGTTTTGGCTCACACTTTAGCTGACAGTAAAACACGCGCTTTTTAAACCCCTGCGGAAAAAAATTCCGCAGGCCGAGCGTCCCGGCCTCGACCCTCCGGCGCGGCTCCATGTTCAAACTCGGCGGCCTTCAAGGCGTAGTGATGTATAGTCCGTGGTGCAACCTTGTATTCGTCGGATAATTTTTCTTCGGTTTTAGCAGAGTTGCAAATTTTACCACTCTGCTTGACGGTATGCTGGTTCGCTCCCGTCCCTCCTTGTTTTTTCTTCTCCCTATTATACCGTCTCCCTATTGATATTTGCCACTGATCCTCGGTGAGATTCCGGCGGCCCAACTGGTTCGCGTCCACAAAATTATGGAAGCACTCCACAAATTTATGGAGCGCACCGCCGCCCCATTCCTATTCCGCTTAACGTGCTTTCTGCTTGACAGACGGATCGGGGTGCGGTAGATTCGGGACATGCTGATTCGTAGACCGAACCGCGATAACGACGACCCCCTCGACAGCCTGCCGATTCAATCAATAGACGATCTCGATGTCGACGTACTTGACCCGGACGGTGCCGAGGACATGGCCGACGGGACGGTGTTTCATGACGGTGAGGACGGCCCGGACTCTGCCGCAAAAATTGCGTCAGCCGGTGAGGAAGGATTTTCCGCCATGACGGAAGATATTTCCGTGACGGACGAAATGACCGTAATGCCGGACACTTTTTCCGATCTGGCACAAGCTGGTGCCGATCTGGCACAAGATTCGGACATGACCGAATTTACAGACGACGATCTCTGCGAGGGTGAAGACGATCCCGAGGACGGCAGCAGCAGCGAGGACGGCGAGGAGCTTCCCGACCCCCTGGGCGATGAAGTCCGACAACGGCGGCGGCCATTGGCAGGGCCACGTGTGTGTATCGTCGACCGTAAAGCCCGGAGTTTGACCTTTTCCTCATCTGTCGATTTTATCCGCGCATGTCGCGAGCAAATACGCCACGAAATCGAATTGTACGAATAATGTTCGTCAAGTGGTGCGAATATGGACACCCCTTCCGATCTCTGTCAAAATGTCACACCCCCCCCCGAAAACAGAAACCGTATAACGCACGCCGGGTTTCCGGTGAGAGACAGCCCCACGAGTGCAGGGATGCAAGCTGCATTCAGTTCAACTGAACCCAGCCAGGTGGAAAGGTCAGCAGGTGTGGAGGGAGGAGCCCCCGAGGTAACCACCCCCGGGGGCTGTATCAGGAGGCCCGCCGGTGATCGCCGGACGGGAACATGAAGGCTTAAGTCTGACTTAGTCTACATATTCAATCGTGATATATCCACGATTGAAGGACGTTGCGTTATAAGAGGTGCTATCAAAATGCCCTCCTGTGAGGCGGAACAATCGAATATTCGTATAAACAACGATACAAAAACCTTGCGGCGTCGTATCTGTTGCGTTTTTCCCTCGGTTTAATGGTTCGGGCGATCCTTCGTCATCAGTTCTGACGCATGCGGTGATTGACCGAATTTTTGAATTGGTCAGGCCATGAGCAACATCTACATAATCAGTTGAATCCATATTCCAGTCACCGATTGGAATTTCTTTTTTCCTGTATGTCGCCCCGGCGCTGCCGGTTTCCTTGATGCTGTTGATTGAGCCGACGATTGTAGACGAGAACGTCTTCACTCCTGCCACCGTCTGCGCCCCGGTCAGTAGTACGGCAAGGTCAGAAAACGCCGCCTCCACTGCGTCCACGAAATCGCTCGCGCTTTCCGATTCGTCGGTGTCGCTTACCGTGCCGTATTTGTTGATGAAAGCGTAAAAGGCGTACATAAGATCGTTGGCCCATTTTTCAGTTACTGCGCTCCCGGTGTCATCGCCGGGATTGTCTTTCAGTTTGCCGAAAGAATAGCCGCTCGATGCTGGGGTGTAATTTAATAAATAGCTTCTGATGTCTTTCATGATTTATTCCTCCGAATTATTATTTTTATTGTCGCCCGTCATTTGGGCGCGTTTCGTCATCTGCGCTTCGGGTGTCATTTGGCCGCCGGAGTACTGCTTATTCCGTGACCACTGATCGCGGCCATATCGAAGGGTTTTCTTCGATGATGTTTTATCGTTTTGATCCGATCTGTTTTCCATTCGTTATATTCCTCCGTAAAAATATTTTTAAAATCCCCCGAGGCCGTGAAGCCCCGACCCCGGGGGTCATAACAAGGAGGTACTGCGAGCGGCCATTCCGCCAAGAAAAACCGCCCGCATGAACCGCTAAGTAAGATTGACGGCCTTTTTGAAAAAGTTCCAGTTTTGCCGATCCCACAGATCAATCATGCCGTCCTGAATATCAAGCTCGCCTTGCTCGCCCAGCCGGATCACGTCGGGAAGTGACTTCCCGATGATCCCCGCGAAGTGAGGAAGGGAAAGCGTCAAGTGACTTTGAAAAGCCGGTGCCGGTGTCATTTTTTACCGCCTGCACCGTCGCCGGACATTTCGGCTTGAACGCTTTTCAGAAAATCTGGCAAGGATGAAGAAATCAGCTTTACCATGCGAGCTCGTAGCCGTGGATCACGTCGAGCCTCGGTGAGATAGTCATCAAGGCCGCACGCCATCAAAATTTTTTCAAACGCGCCAAATGCTTTCCACAAAAAATTCCCCTGGTCTGTGTTCCCCGTGACCCGGCCAGCCGGGATTAGAATCCCATCGTCAAGAATCAGTTGGAAATAATCTTCGTCACAAACGGCTGATTTAAGAATGACCTCGCCGGGTTGCAGTATCCCGTGCCGTGGAATCGTCACGGCTTTTGTCGCCATAAATACAACTGTGTTTTCTTTTATGAACATGGTCATGCCTCCATCGTCGTTCTTTTAAATCCGGCCGGTTTCGTCGGCCCTTCGCCTGATGCGCCTTCGGTCTGGCCGATGCGAATGTCCGGGACCCCTTCGAGCGACGCGACGGCCGAACCGCTGGCAGTCCATTTGACGACGGCCAGAAGGGTGTCATGTAGTGACTTCCCGTCGGTGACTCCCTCCTCGACGATCTCGCTGATGCCCTCGAATAGCGGCGAGCCTTTGAGCTGCTTTTTGAGCCCGAGCAACTTCGGGACTCTCTCGGTCTCCTCCTGCCGCTTGCGTTCGGCCTCGATGATCCCCCGGGCCTCGGTCACGAGTTCGGCGTATATCCCGGGGGCCTGCGCCCGGAGTTCGGCGGCTGTCCTGGGGATCTGCGGCGCCGGGGTGCCGGGTACTGATCCACTCGCCATCTGCCCGTTGTTCCGTCCAACGTTACCTTCGACAAAAGTTTCCGGGCCGGGTGTCCGCTCGATTTCGTTAAGGTCAAGGGTGCCGCCCGTTCTCGCTGCGGGTGCCTGCGGTGCCGGTGCTGATCCTGCGGGGGCCGGGGTGCTCGATGCGCTGGACGTTGTGATCATGGCAGCCACCTGGGCGAGGTCGGTCTTTGCTCGCTCGCTCCCCCTCATCCGGGCAGCGACGGCCGAAAACGCGGTCTTCGCAGCGGCAAGGGCTGCGCTTTTGTCTCGGTTGCCGTCCTCGGCGTCGATGATCTCGTCCACGAACCCGGCGGCCTTGATCTCCTCGCCAAAGTACCATGTCTCCGCATCCATGAGTGCGAGAATGTCGTCAATGCTTTTCCCGGTGCGTTTCGCATAGGCCGACGCCATGAGCTGATCAAGCCCTTTGAGAGTCGCGGCCGTCTTTTCCAAATCGGCCGAGTTACCGACACACCCGGTCCACGCTTTGTGAATCATAAAAACCGCGTTGTCCTCGGCGACGACCTTATCGGCTGCCGGAGTCGCGGCGATATATGATGCCATAGACGCAGCCAGTCCTTTCAGCGTGATCTGTATTTTAGCCCGGGCATGATCCCGGCGATAATCGCGGAGGGCGTTAAAAATCTCGATGCCCTCGTAGACATAACCGCCGGGGGATGCGATGTGGATGTCAATGTCGCCGCCCTTCGCTTCGGCAAGCGATGACCGGAAAGCGGCCGGGGTTGCGTCAAAACCAATTTCACCCGAGATGTATATTTTCTTTGCCATGTTTCTACCTCCCTTCCTGTATATCGTCTAACGTTTGATTGTCAAGCGGTTTTTGTGTTGCATCCGGCGCTGCCGGGGCCGCTTGCTTCTGCTCCTGCACCGCCATAAAGCTGTCAATCGTCGAGTGGGTGCAGTCGATCGCGAATTTTTCCAGTTCGTCGAGCAGTTCCGGATGCTCGGCATAGTCGGCCGAGCGCAGGCGGGCGATG
>ERZ795054.932-NODE-932-length-30831-cov-6.330095_pt1 | contig 30831 bp, 21 predicted proteins | sample MGYA00375138_ERZ795054 | MGnify/ENA primary metagenome ERZ795054 (study PRJEB30183, sample SAMN05720215) | anaerobic digester metagenome | isolation source: active sludge of municipal wastewater-treating anaerobic digesters | place: USA | collected 2014-12-23 ... | reverse complement strand
GAGGCTTATAAAGAACTGAGTGAGACGGTGACGGATATCCCACTGATCATCGGAGGGAAAGAAATCAGAACCGGTCAGACAGGGAAGGTGGTGATGCCCCACAACCACCGGCATGTGCTGGCAACCTGGCACATGGCCGGAGAATCTGAAGTGCAGATGGCCATCGATGCGGCACTGAAAGCCCATACCGCGTGGAGCACTGTATCGTGGGTTGAACGTGTAAGTGTAACCCTGAAGATCGCCGAACTGATTTCTGGCAAATACCGGCACCTGCTGAATGCAGCCACGATGCTGGGACAGGGAAAGAACGCCTATCAGGCGGAGATCGATGCTGTCTGTGAAACGGTGGATTTTCTCCGTTTCAACGCCCACTTCATTTCCGAAATCTACGATGACCAGCCGATTCAGGAGAAGGGAATGATCAACCGGATCGAATACAGGCCCCTCGAAGGGTTTGTGTTTTCGGTTACTCCTTTCAACTTTACGGCGATTGCAGCCAACCTCAACCTTGCCCCTGCCCTGATGGGAAACACGCTGGTCTGGAAACCCGCCACCACTGCACTTTTATCGAACTACATTCTGATGCAGATCTTTAAGGAAGCCGGCCTTCCGGATGGTGTAATCAATTTTATTCCGGGCAAGGGATCGCTGATCGGGAATCAGGTGCTGTCGCACCGCGAGCTGGCGGGGATTCACTTCACAGGGTCCACCGGCACATTCAACCAGTTATGGAAGGGGGTTGCAAAGAACCTCGAAGGGTACCGGAGTTATCCGAAGCTGGTGGGAGAAACCGGTGGAAAAGACTTCGTGGTGGTGCACCCATCCGTTGATCCGCAGCAGGTGGCCACAGCGCTGGTTCGGGGAGCTTTTGAGTACCAGGGGCAGAAATGTTCTGCCGCCTCAAGGGCATATATCCCGGAGAGCCGCTGGCCCGGGATCCGCTCCATCATGGGTGGGATGCTCAGCCAGATCAAAGTGGGTGAGCCTTCTGATTTCACCAATTTTGTGAATGCTGTGATTGATGAGGCTTCGTTCGATAATATCATGTCCTATATCGATTATGCGAAGAATTCCGAACATGCCGAAATTGCCTTTGGCGGAACCGGCGATAAAACATCAGGCTATTTTGTGCAGCCCACGGTGATTGTGACCACCGATCCCCATTTCAAATCTATGGAGGAGGAGATTTTCGGACCGGTGCTTACCCTGTACATATACCAGGACAAAGATTACGATGCCATGTTAAGGCTGGTAGACAGCACGTCCCCCTATGCGCTGACAGGGTCTGTGTTTTCCAGCGACCGTGCCATCCTGGGCGAAACCTGCCGGGTGCTGAGGTATTCCGCGGGCAACTTTTATTACAATGACAAGCCCACGGGTGCGGTTGTGGGACAGCAACCTTTCGGGGGAGCAAGAATGTCGGGTACGAACGACAAAGCCGGCAGCCACATGAACCTGGTACGCTGGACTTCACCCCGCACCATCAAGGAGACGCTGGTTCCGCCCACCGACTTCAGGTATCCCTTTATGAAGGAAGACTGCCACTGACCCGGAGGCTGTTGACAATATGCACACCTTTGCCTATCTTTGCCATCCTATGGGAAAGATGGGTGATTCGGCTATTCGCAGCAAACTTGCAGCATTCACCGTTGGCATTGCCGGTTGTGGCGGTCTTGGTTCAAACTGTGCCGTTGCCCTGGCGAGGGTAGGCATCGGAAAACTGGTACTGGCAGATTTTGATGTGGTGGAGGCTTCCAACCTCAACCGGCAATATTTTTTCCGTCATCAGATCGGGCAACCTAAAACGGATGCCCTGCAGGAAAATATCCGCCTGGTCGATCCTGGTGTCATCACGGAGACCCATCTTCTTAAACTTAACCCCGATAACATACCAGGCTTATTTGCAAGGTGCCATGTGGTGGTGGAAGCCTTCGACAGAGCCGATCAGAAACAGATGCTGCTGGAGGTGATGGCTGAACAGATGCCGCACCTTCCGCTGGTTTCAGGCCTCGGAATGGCAGGCTGGGGAAACAGCAATGCCATATCCGTTCAGCAATATGGCAGCCTGTATGTTTGCGGCGACGGGGAAACCGAGATATCAGACGACCTTCCTCCGCTGGCTCCCCGGGTTGGGATCGTGGCATCCATGCAAGCCAATGTTGTACTCGAAATTTTGTTAAATTCCTGAATTCTGCGCAACCAATCCATGTCCATGAACATCATCCTGAATAATCGCCCCGAAGCCATTGAGAAAAATCAACTTACAGTACAGGAGCTACTTGAATACAAGAACTTTACATTTAAACTGCTGGTAGTGAAAATCAACAACCTGCTGGTGAAAAGGGATCAGTACAACACAGCAACCATCTCCGACGGAGATTATGTGACTGTACTGCATCTCATCAGTGGCGGATAAAACAAATGGCTCCGGCTTCCCTTCGATCACGCTAAGGGACTGCGATCAAACACTAAAAAAAGAAAACCTCAAACATCAACCTAAACCCCGAACCAATGAAGAAATGGAAAATTCTGCTGGCCCTTGGATTGGTGCTGGCTTTTGCCTGGTCGTGTACCGACTGGGGCGACGGGTGGACTACTCCCCCCAAAGACGTGAAGGGGTTCAAACCCCTGTACCTTCCGAAAACAGCCGCCTATACCGTAGCGGTTCAGGCGCCCAAAGCCCTGGAAAAGCCCGGAAAGATTTATATCTACCAGGGTTTACTCTTCGTTGTGGAGAAACTGAACGGGATTCATGTATTTGACAATGCGGATCCTGCCAATCCAATCCCGCTGGCGTACATAAACGTACCCGGATGCAACGATGTGGCAGTAAGCAACGGCATCCTCTATGCTGATAATGTGGACGACCTGGTAGCTTTTGATATCAAGAATACGGCTGCCATAACCCTGGTAAAAAGGCTGAAGGGACAGTTCCCCGGTGGGGTGCAGATGTACCCCGAGGAGGCCAGCAACCAGTACTTCGAATGTGTGGACACCACTAAGGGAGTTGTCATCGGCTGGGAATACACCACTTTAAACAATCCGAAATGCTACAGATAACCACACGAAAAGCCCTGTTGCTGCTGGGTGCAGTGATGGCTTTCCTTATCGTATCATGCGATAAGAGCGACAACAGCCTTGATACAGGCAAAAATCCCGGCTCCGGTAAAGGGGGCTCCATGGCACGCTTTACCATAGCCTGCAACCACCTGTATGTGGTAGATCAGTCTTCACTCCATATCATGGACATCTCCGATCCGGCCAATCCGGTATTTGTTAGAACCAAGGATATTGGATTCGGAATTGAAACCATCTTCCCTTACAAGGATTACCTGCTGATCGGCTCCACAACAGGGATGTTTGTGTACAGCCTCTCGGACTGCAGCGATCCGGTGTATGTATCACAGTTTGCCCACGTATTGTCCTGTGACCCTGTGGTGGCTGAGGATGACCTGGCTTACATTACCCTGAGAGCCGGTGGCAATTGCCGGGTTGGGTGGAGTACCAACGAGCTCGATATCCTGGATATCAGCAATATGAATCAGCCTGTGTTCAAAACCATGCACCCGGTAACGGAACCTTATGGCCTTGGCATCGACAACAAAATCCTCTTTATCTGCCATGGTGATTATGGCCTGGGGGTGTATGACATTACCAATCCCAACAATCTGATTTCGCTGCATCAGTTCCCGAACATCAAGTCCTACGATGTAATTCCGAACAACAATGTACTCATCGTAACAGGTCCGGGTGGGATATACCAATACGACTATTCCGACCTCAACAACCTTGCGTTGCTTTCTACCATTGCCGTTCCCTGAGAGCAGAAGATCAATATCATAGCATCCGTTATCAAATGGTGCAGTCACGTCTGATCTGGATTTTGCTCCTGCTTCCGGCGGGGATTTTCCCCGCCGGAGCCGGGCCATTACAGCCCGATACTCCTTTCTATCAGGGCCTGCAACCCATCAGGATGATCAAGTTTTCCCCATTTGCGCTTATGGAGGTTCCCCAGCCATCTTTGCAGATTGCATTCGAATATGGAATCGCCCCTTCCCTTTCACTTCAGCACGAGGCAGGGCTCCTGGTGCCCGTGAACTTCTTTCTCTCCTCTCTGGACAACGGCCGCAGCTTCCCGGGTTTTAAGTTTAAGACCGAAGTAAGAAAATACCTGCTGCAGCCAAATCAACCGGTTTTGTATCCATTGCAGTATTTTGCACTGGAAGGGATGATCAAATACCGTAAAACCCGCACAGAATATTGGGATTCCAACCTGTCTGACCCCTATTTCCGTCTTATGACGGTTGACCATGAACGCAGCCAGATGGCCTTTCACGTGAAATATGGCAGGGTGGTAAAGCTGGGCAGACAGGACAAGGCATACGCTGATTGGTATGCAGGAATCGGATTGCGGCATTATGCGCACGATTACAGGCTGGTGCCGGATGGCATCCCGGTAGATAAGCAGTCAGTGCCAGAGCCCTGGACCATTATTGCCCCGAGTCTGGCACTGGGATTGAAGATCTGCCTTCAGTTGTAAGAACCGTTAGTGTGCCGGTGGCGTCGTTACTTTCAGTTTGTCGCCGGTTTTTTCGATGATAAGCCTGTACCAGAATTCCGGATATCCGGGCTGCTGCACCTTGGCAGGGATATAGATATGATCGGAGGGCACTTCAACCGCGGTTTTCACATTGCCATCCATGTATTTCATAAACAGGTACTGATAGAACTTCTTCCATTCGTACACAGTGTTATCGCCGTTGGTAACCGAATATTTCGTGACTTCAGCCACCATCTTCTTGGGCGACAGGTCTTTCCACTTCTTGTCGTTGAGTGCAACCTGTTCTATGAAACCGGTTTCGGCTTTCAGCTGTTTATCGGCAATTTCGGGATGGATCAGGTTGTACCGGGTATAGGCGAAGTTGCTGATCTGGTTAAACACCCAGAAAGCAGCATTATCTGACCATTCCATCATGGCGCCGTTACCGGCTGCCCAGGTTTGCGGGGTTTTGGTCATGGAGGTATACATCGGGGTATAGACACAACTGGAGGCATCATCCACGCCAAACCAGAAGATCCCGCCGATTTCTCTCGGCAACCAGCCGCGGGACTGTGCTATGAACGAAAAACCTGTTTGCTGCGTGGCGGTTGCCCTCTCGTGAAGGTAGGGCTGTCCGTCGACCTGCCAGTTCATCGGGCGCCAGCGGTAGGGGACTCCATAGGGTCCGGCACCGATATCAAGGCTCATATCGAGCTCGGTACCTTCCAGGTGGTCACGCATGAACATCATCATGTCGTGCACACTGACCTTTTGATCGGGTTTGATCCAGAGCGGCATACGTAAAGCCGGATAGCCGTGTTTCCCATACTGGATGTTGCCCTTGACGTACTCCCAGTAAGCCGGGTTATCCTTAAATGCCTTGCTCACCTTATGGAACATGGAATACACACGGATTTCGCAGAAGCGGGCTCCGCCAAAATCAATGGGGGCATAGGTATCTGAGAAACTGAATTCAGCATCCGGGCCATCGTACCACCCTTTTTTCCGGGCAAAAGTAATTACATCAGGGGCATTGAAAACGGCCGCTTTGGGATCGTCGAAATTATTGGTTTTCTGATACGGGAAGGTTGTGATTCGGGCGTGGTTGGCATGGCCTGAGACATAACCGTCAGGGATAAGCATCGCTACCCAGACAGCGCCTTTTTCCCCTTCTCCCTTGCCGATGATCTCCAGGATCCACACTTCATTTGGATCGGAAACCGAAAACGACTCGCCTGAGCTTGCGTAGCCGTGTTCGTCCATCAGCTCAGTGATGATCCGGATGGCCTGACGGGCGGTCTTTGCACGCTGCAGCGCAAGGTAAATAAGGCTGCCGTAATCCATAACGGCTCCGGATTGTTTTCCAAGCTCTTCGCGGCCGCCATAGGTGGTTTCACCAATGGCTACCTGAAATTCGTTCATATTGCCTACCACATTGTAGGTTTCAGCAGCCTGTTTTATCTCGCCCATGTACTTTCCGGTATCCCACTCGTAGATTTTAAGCATGGTTCCCGGTTTGTACTTCTTTGCAGGCCAGTGGTAAAGTTCGCCAAACAGCGTGTGAGAGTCGGCGGCATAGCTGATCATAGTGCTGCCATCGGTGGAAGCCGATTTGGTGATCAGGTAATTGGTGCAGGCATTCACCTGGGGGGCTGCCAGGAGCCCGGCAAGCAGGGTTGCAATCCCTGTAATCATTTTTAATCTCATAGGATCGGTTTTAAGATGGAGCGCAAATATAGTAATTTGCGTAAAGTCGCAAAACCGGGCGCCCAGAAATCAGGAAAATTGTATTGCATTCCGGTTTTTCAGAGCATCCGGGCACCCGGAATTTCGGATGGCAAATCCTTTACTCTGTCAGCCGCTGCCTGATCCTGCCTGCAATCAGGTCCACAGCCACATGGTTTTCACCACCCTGCGGGACAATGATATCGGCAAACCGTTTCGTAGGCTCAATGAACATCTGATGCATGGGCTTTACGTACCGGGCATAGTGGTTCAGCGCTTCCATATAGTTGCGACCTCGCTGGTGAACATCCCGGCGGATGATGCGTATCAGCCGTTCATCGGCATCTGCATCCACAAAAATCCTGATGTCCATCATCTCACGTAAAGGTTTCCAGGTGAAGATCAGAATGCCCTCCACAATCAGCACACGGGCAGGATTCAGGGTGATGGTCTCGGAAGCGCGGCTGCAGGTAACGTAGCTGTACACAGGCATCTGCACCGGTCGCCCTTCCGACAGCTCCTGCAGGTGATGCACCAGTAAAGTAAACTCAATGCTGGACGGGTGGTCGAAGTTGATCCGTTTCAGCTCCTCAGGGGTGAGTCCGCTGCGATCGCGGTAATAGGCATCCTGCGGAATCACCTGCACCTCACCTGCAGGCAGTTGCCCAAGAATACGCTTGACCACCGTTGACTTTCCGCTGCCGGACCCGCCGGCGATACCGATGATGAGCATGGATGGAGGAATTATGAGTTAGAAGTTAGGAGTTAGAAGTTAGGAGTTGGAACCTGATCTTTGATCCTTGATCATTGATCTTTGAACTTTACAAACATAAACAACTTTACGAACTTTAAAACTTTACAAACTAACTTTACCTTTGCCGGATGAAAATCGCCGGACTTGGCAATGCGCTGGTCGACATCCTGATTCCCCTGCAGGACGACAGTTTTCTTGCCGAAAATGCTTTACCCAGGGGAAGTATGCAGCTAATTGATCACAACCGGGCTGCTGATTTACAGAGGCTTACTGCCGAACTTCCCCGTTCACAGGCATCTGGCGGGTCTGCTTCCAATACCATCCATGGGTTGGCCCGGCTTGGGGTACCCACACGGTACATCGGAAAAATCGGAAATGACCCATTGGGGGAATTTTTCCACAACGATATGCGACAGGCGGGCATTGATCCGGTAATGCTGACGGGTATCCAGCCTACAGGCACTGCCATCACCTTCATCTCGCCCGATTCGGAGCGCACCTTCGGGACCTTTCTGGGTGCTGCCACCGAAATGGTGCCGGAGGATATTCTGCCGGTCCATTTCGAAGGGTACGACCTGATCCACATCGAAGGATATATGGTCTTTAACCGGGAACTGGCGCTCCATGTGGTACAACTGGCTAAAAAAGCCGGGATGCTGGTGTCGCTGGATATGTCGAGCTACAACGTGGTTGAAGCCAACCGTGATTTTTTGTACGGAATGCTACGCGATTACACCGATATCGTGTTTGCCAACGAAGAGGAGGCACGGGCGTTTGCAGGAGAGGCACCGGAGGCTGCCCTCGGAATGCTTGCCGGGTTGTGTGAAACTGCAGTGGTAAAAGTGGGCCGCCAGGGATCACTGATACAGCATCGTGGAAATCGCTGCAGCGTAGGTGCCGTAAAAGCGGATGTGCGCGACACCACGGGTGCGGGCGACCTGTTTGCATCGGGATTTCTGTATGGCATGTCGAAACTGCTTCCCCCCGAAAAATGCGGAGCCCTCGGGAGCCTGATTGCCGGTGCTGTGATTGAGGAGATTGGCGCACATATCAGTGATCCAAAATGGCCACACCTCAGGGCAGCTGCCGATGTGATCGTTTTTTGATCCCACTGTTGGTCAAGTCGCATTTCTTTCATATTTTTGACCCCCTTTTCAAGATGGAGGCATTCAGTACATTACAATTAATTTATCCAGAAATATTATGAAGGTTTATCAGACAAATGAAGTGAGAAACATCGCCCTGATCGGAGGGGCGAAATCGGGTAAAACCACCATTGCGGAATCGATGCTGTTCGAATCCGGACAGATCAACCGCAGGGGTACCGTGGATGACAAAAACACCGTTTCGGATTACAAGCAGGTAGAGCTGGAGCGTGGCAACTCGGTTTACGCCTCCATCCTCCATGCAGAATATGCCGGTAAAAAGATCAACATCATTGACACACCGGGTTTTCATGATTTCATTGGCGAAACCGTTGAAGGCCTGAGCGCTGCTGACGCTGCCATGATGATGGTGAACGCTCAGGAAGGGATTCAGGTGGGTACCGAAATCACCTGGCGGCTCTGCAACCAGATGCACAAGCCGGTTTTTCTGGTACTCAACCAGCTCGACCATGAGAAGGTAAACGTTACTGAAACCATGTCGCAACTCAAGTCACAGTTTGGCGACAAGGTTGTTCCCATGGCAATCCCTCTTCACCCGGGTCTCGAGTTCAACAGCATCATCGACCTTGTTGAGCTGAAGCTTCTGAAGTACCCCAAAGACGGTGGCAAACCTGAAGTAACCGAAATTCCCGCTGCAGAAAAGGGACAGGCTGAAGATTTGCACCTTGCACTGGTAGAAGCCGCTGCCGAGGGTTCTGAGGAACTGATGGAAAAGTACTTTGAAGAGGGTTCCCTTACTCCCGACGAAATCCGCAAAGGGATCCGTATGGGGATGATCACCCGTGGTATTTTCCCGGTATTTGCCACCAGCGCCAAACGCAACATCGGTGTGGGTCATGTGCTGTCGTTTATCGCCAACACCCTTGCCAGCCCTGCCGATTTGCCCGGTCGGAAAGATGAAGAAGGCAACGAAGTAAAATATAATCCCAATGGTCCTGCGTTGGCCCTGGTGTTTAAGACCTCCGTTGAACCTCACCTTGGTGAAGTAAGCTATTTCAAGGTATTCTCCGGCGAGATCAAAGAGGGGTCCGACTATGTGAATATCAATACAGGCAGCAAGGAGCGCATTACCCAGATCTTCGTAATGTCGGGGAAAAACCGTGAAAAGATTGAAAAGATCGTGGCAGGAGATATCGGAGCCACCATTAAACTGAAAGACACCAAGACCAATCAAACCATCGGAGATGCCAAGGCTAAGAATCCGCTGGAAAAAATGGCATTCCCAGATCCGATCTACACCACCGCTGTAAAGGCAGTGGCCTCCACCGACGACGAAAAGATGAACAGCATCCTCTATGAGATGCACCACTCCGACCCCACCCTGCTGGTGAACTACTCACGCGAGCAGAAACAACTTATCCTGCAGGGGCAGGGCGACATGCATATCAACAAGGTAAAATGGTATTTTGATAACATTCACAAGATTGAAATCGAATTCATTGCTCCCAAGATTCCGTACCGCGAAACCATTACCAGGTCGGCCAAAGCGATGTACCGCCACAAGAAGCAGAGCGGTGGTTCTGGTCAGTTTGGTGAGGTACACATGATGATTGAGCCCTGGTTCGAAGGGATGGAATACACCAAGGAATTTCCGGTAAGGGGTACCGATGAGGTCAATCTTACCTGGGGAGGCAAGCTGATTATGAACAACTGTATTGTCGGGGGAGCCATTGACGCCCGCTTTTTACCAGCCATTATGAAGGGACTTATGGAGCGGATGGAGGTCGGACCTCTCACCGGTTCGTATGCCCGCGACATCGTGGTGAGCATTTACGATGGTAAGATGCACCCGGTAGATTCCAATGAAATCTCTTTCCGCCTCGCCGGACGCCATGCATTCAGCGATGCTTTTAAAAATGCCGGCCCCAAGATTCTGGAACCGATTTATGAGATTGAAGTCATGGTACCCGAAGAGAAGATGGGGGATGTAATGACTGACCTGCAGGGACGCCGCGCCATCATTCTGGGGATGGGTTCCGACGGGAGCTTCCAGGTGATCAAAGCCAAGGTGCCACTGGCAGAAATGCACAAATACAGCACCTCCCTCAGCTCCATCACCAGCGGCAGGGCTACCTTCTCGATGGCTTTCCTGGAGTACGCTCAGGTGCCGGGAGATATTCAGACCAAGCTCCTTAAAGAGTACGAAGAAGCCAGCAAGGACGAGGAATAGGGATTTTTGCCTTAGGCAAAAAGCCTGAAGCTACGTGGCCCCACGGCCGTGAGGAAGAAAAGAGAGCGCCTCTTGTGAGACGCCCTCTTTTTTGTTTAGAACCTCTTTATTACGGTCAATCCAATTACATCAGAAAGGAGATTTCTTGTCCCGGAGATGCATCAAATACGATGATCCACTTACCATTACGCTCTTTTACCTTACAGGATCCTGTTCTTGCATCAACCCCGGAGGGCTTGCCGGGTAACCCCACGGACAAATCCTTAATCTTCGTGCCATCAGGCATCTCAACACGCAGTTCATACCTGTTCTTCCCATTGTCTGACAGGTAAAGTGAAACCTGATCCAGAAGACGCCACCGGCCGGCAATTTCTTCCATCGTGGTGATCCAGCCACCATCGTATTTCACTGTATCCATGAGCGACTGCAGGGGCTGGAGGGTGGTTTCGCTGTGCCCGGTAAACAGCGGGTGCCCCAGATATACCATCATCCCGCCGGAGGGCAAAGTGGTTTCTCTCCAGAACCTGAGCAGATATTCCCTGAAAAGCAAGGCATTCTGTTGCAGTACCGCAGGATCAACCAGTTTTTCCTCCTGGATGGATCTGAAATAATAATAGTCATCGCGAGCCACCGGACCAATTTCAAGAAGGTTCAGAGCCCGGTAATTATCATCCTGATAAACAGGCAGATAATAAGGAAACAGGCTGCCGTAAAAGGTAGTAGTGTGGTCTATCCCAATACTTGATTCGTAGCTGTACCCTTTGCGCTGCAGGAAATCCATTCCTTTGAAACTGTTGAGGGTAAAGGGGAACCGAAAACCGGAGAAGCTCTTGTCCCATGCCTGTTCATTCATTTCCACCTGAAACACCGTTTCGCTGAAGGATAAACCCTGCATATCGATCTTACGCCAGCCGTTCGACTGCAGTTGATGGGGTATTTTGACCAGATATTTTTTGATTTCAGGATCCATTTCGCCATTCACAAACAGTGTGGGAGAGATCCTGTTTTTCTCAAGCAGCCCGAATGTGCGGCGGTAATCTTCGATATTTCCGTCGCTGTTGAGGGATACTGCAAAAGCTGCCGGCATTCCCTCCGGCCAGGGAAGAAGGGTAACAATGGCAGGCCTGTACCGGTTACAGGCTTCCAGCACCATTCCACAGAAGGCATCAATCTGCACAGGGTTCCAGACACCGCCCTCATTGGAGGGATGCAGCAGATAGGAGGAAGGAAGTAAAAATGCCGTGCCGCGACCATAATGGTTCATCACCAGTGCAGGAAACTCAAGCGAGTCGTTACTCCAGGAGGCAAGCACCTTTACGCTGTCACTGGTGATTGAATCGGGTACCAGGATCCAGGTACCCTCTCCCAGCACAGGCAGCAGCTCACCTCTGAGGTTGGTATCGATATCGCCGTACAGCGCAAACCCTCCCATATTCCTTTCCGACATCATCACCCCGAAACAATCCGATAAAGGCCAGTTTTCCTGCTCAAGCCTCCCGAAGATGCTGATGCGGTCGGCCCCGCTGCGCAGGTTTCGTCCGATGTTGTCGCCACCCACCAGCACCCCTCCGTTCTCCACCCACCTTCGCAGGATATCGAGTTCAAGATCATCGAAAAAGGTAAGGGAGTACTGACGGTCGGCATCATGGTACTCGGCCGCCGTAAGGAGAAGTAGAATGTCGAAACCTGCAAGATAGTTACGGTCGAGGAGGGCATCGCGGGTGTTTACACGGGTGTAGGCGCCACGTCTGATGAAGGATTCCATCGCGAGCAGAACCCCTTCGGGAAGAACTCCGGTTCCGTCCTTACCTGTAGTGATGATCAGTACTTTGGGAATGCGGTAACCTGATGATTCACTGTGCAACTTTTGGGGCCTTCTGATAAAAAGAACCGTTATGGCAGCTACTGCCAGAAGCCCAATTATAGTGGTAATGATCAACGTTTTCTTTCTCATATTCTGACGTTTAATAGCACACGGATTTTACGGTTTATGCTGATATTCACGGATTTTTAAGTCGTTTTTTTCTGTCGTTGGTAAAAATAATTCTGCGGAATTCAGCCTTTTTTCCAAAATTAAAAAGCAATCCCAACTCCAGATCTGTGGCTTTTAAATAGTTAATGATTTGCTGTTCGTGTTCTGGTATAAGTGTTTCAGCCGCTTTTAATTCAACAACAATGCAATTCTCTACCAAAATGTCTGCATAATAATCACCTATGATTTGATTGTTGTACAAAACCTTTATTGGAAATTGGTTTGATGCATTTAGATGATGGTTCACCAATTCAATCATCATCGCTTTTTCATAGACCTTTTCAAGAAAACCAAATCCCAGTGAATTATCAACCTTATAGAAACATTTGATGATGGTTTCCGTGGTTTCTTGATGCATCAAATCTGTCATTTTTTGGAAAATTTATAAATTTCGTAGTATAAAATCAGTGTTAATCAGTAAAATCTGTATAATCCGTGTGCTATCAAAATGTGTTATTCGATGATTTCGAGGGTTGCTTCACGGTTTGGCCAGAGATCGAGGAAAAGCACCCCACCCCTTACACGGAAAGTGCCATCGGATGCACTGCCGGAAACCCGGATGATGCGGGCAGGGCCACTATATTTAACCGTAATGGGTTGCTGGTTAAACGTATTGGGCAAGGCATTCGAGAGGGTGATAAACTGCATATTGTTATAACCTGATTTCACGATTTTTGAGCGTTCTACCACATACCGGTAATTGGCCACCTGATTGAACGGAGCAACCCAGAATTGGGTATTCCGGCCCAGTCGGATGAGTTTCTCAAAGTAACCGGGCGAAACCACCTGCACCTCTTTGCCGGCCAGGTGGATAAGGTTATCATACGATTTGGTTTTGGGCTCAAAGACATGCCGCAACAGAAAAATGGTCCAGGTACCTTTGCCACCCTGCAGAATAGAATCCGCCTGGTGCAGGTCGGGTAAGGAATCGCTGAAAACACGGTAAAAAGGGTGTTGCGGCTTCCATGGCAGGGTAGCAATCACCTCGGCACCATTCTGTTGTTGCACCCAGGGGCCATCAGGGCGCACCTCATGGCCTGCTCTGGCCAGGCTGTCGAACTCCTCCTGCATCAGTTGCAGGTAATGTGTTCCTCCTCTGCTGGAAGGGCCGTAATAGGTCTTTGAGAAAGTAGCGTGCAGATGGTATTTTTTCAGCATGGGCAGTGCCTGTGAAAACTGGGAGTAACACCTGCCATCAAAAGCAAAGGTAACTGCACCCTCTTTGCCCCGGTAGAATTCACACAGATCAAAGCGGTGGTTTTTCTCCACAGGGGTAATTTCTCCGGCAGGGAGTGGACCCAGCCTTCTGAACGCTTCAGCAAGGGTATTGTAGACCGGTTTCTGCCTGGTTGTGTATATTGGAACTTCCCATTTGTCCCAGGTAATCCGGTGCTTCTCCCTGTTTGGGAAGCCTTTTACCGGTCGGTTTTGCTTGTCGGTCAGAAAGAACATCAGATGGAATCCATCGGTTTCGCGCACCTGAATTTCGCCGTTCCGGTTTTTACCGTCCAACACTAAGCGCGAAGAGGGATCCCCTACATTCAGCACCTGCCAGCCAAGGCGGAGCTCCAGAAAACCATCCTTAGTCCAGTAGAAAGAGGCATCGGAGGCAGCGGGCATGAGCATATTGCCAAACCTGAGTGCCCCACGGTCGTGCATCATCCGTTTGGAAGTGTCCCCGAGCACATCCACAATGGGCGGATTGGAAAGCATGTATTGTTTCAGAAAGATACCATCGCTGTTTTTCACGGAGCGATACCCGGGTCTTCCGGGCTTCGTGCGGTCATAATAGACAGAATAGGGGTTATCGACCATTACCTCCGATCCAACCGTGTCTGTAAGCTTTACCAGAAATTCTGCTCCCCGGCTCAGGGTTGCATTCAGAAAGGGAATTCTGAACTCTCCCAGGTTTTTATCATACGTATCAATAGCAATATAAAGGTTGTGCCGGGAAAAATCGATACCTGGCATATTCACGGCCAGATAAACCCAGGTAGGATCAGCGGCCGAGGCAATAAATGGTTTATTTAGCTTGCGGCCCCAGTCGTTGGGTTGGCCATCGATGATCCTTGTACGGTTTTCCATGGCAAGGATCCCGTAATTTTGTTCGGGATTTTCCACGTTATGCCACAAATGGCGCCGTTCCTGTGGCTGCTCCAGTTCCATCACCATCCAGTTGTTCTTAAACCATTCGTCAATCCATTCGAAGCAGATTGCACCGGCACAACCTGACTGCTGGATATCCTCTGTCATCAGTACGGTCAGGTCGGCCTGCTGCTTTTCTGTGTAATTTCCATGACGATACACGAAAGGGGTCTGGTGGGCGTTACCGCGGCTGGTAGGTACACCGTATTCTGCAATCACCAGTGGCATGCCCTGCTGGTGCCTTTTTAAGTCGTTGAGATATGCCAGAAAATTATCCGCTTTCCCTTTGTGATTGAGAGTGTTGTGATATTTTTCCTCGAGAAAAATAAAATCGGGATAATAGGGGTATACGTGATAGGACGCGAAGACTCCCGGCCTGAACAGTTGGGTGGCACTGAACTTTTCTATGTCAACGTTTTCCAGATCATCGGCCCCCAGCTCACGGTTATGGTGCATCGGGTCCAGCGTAAGCCAGTTGACAAAAGAGATGGGGCGCTGGGTATAATATTTCTGGGTTTCGTAACGGGCCGTAAACTCCATCAAACCGGCAAGCCATTGTTCCATGGGGGTACCGTCAAGCACATCGATAAATACCCCGTAAGGAAGTGTAATGGTATCATTGCGGTTGGTTTTGGTGACAGAATAGGGTTCCCACTCCCTTCCCAATGCCCATCCGATGGTATAGCGTGACACATCGGCAGTGTAGATGCCATCTGCGTGCCCTTTCCTGGGCTGCCTTACACTGTTGCCATGAACCACATCAATGGCGTCTCTGATCTCTTTTAAAAATTCACGGGTAAACGCGGCATTGGCATAATTGCCATCAGGGGGTTCTTCGGCCCATACACCCTGCAGCAGGTATAGCTTCCTGTTCTCAAAATGGAGGTTGTACCATGCCAGTGCCCGGTAAAAATCGGGGGGGAGGATGGTGTAGGTACGGATGGTATTGGCATTCATTCTGCCAATCTGGATTAACCAGTTGAGGTATTGCTGGTAGGTGGCGCCAAACTCGGTAGGCCATTTACCGGGCAATGCCACCCCCATATTCACCCCTTTCATGAAAAGCTGCTCCCATCGCTGCACTTTTGTCCCGCCTTCCAACCGGGTATGCAAAGCCGAGAAATAATCCCCGTCAGCAATAAACCAGGTGGATGAAGAATCGGCCATTTGTGCCAGCCGCTCAGGAGGCAAGTTCTCAAGCAGCGGTTTGGTTTCATCTTCAAGAATTACCTCCACTACCCGGCGCTGTCGTATCCGATCCTCCAGACGAAGCATCTCAACCACTACAAATCCCAGCAGCAGTATCAGGGCGGCAATGATCAGGTATCTGATTTTCATGGTGTTTTACAGCCTTTTGGAAAGTGACAGGTAGGCAATAAAATTTTCATACCACGGATTATAGAATCTGGCAGCTCCCAGCGAAATGCTTACAAAGGGATGGTTGTATCCCAACTCTCCCGAAACCTCCCAGTGCTCAATGTCGTAGCTGTCCTTGCCAATATTGCCCGTAACATAACCGTACAGTTTTTTGCCCGAGTCCCAGTACACCGTAAGGGTGGCACCGTTGAGATCACGATCCTGAGCTGCCCAGTATTTTCTGGAACGGTATTCATAATCACGATATTGGTGATAAACCCCCACAGTGATTTTTGGATTTTTAAAGAATGTGTATTTCCCTGAAAGGGTATACTGCTGGCCGGGATTTCTTCCCACCTCTGTGGTGGTGTCATTTATAATGAGCTCCAGCGGCCTCACGTTCACATACCTGTACGAGGCTTCCAGCAGCAGATTTTTCCATCCGATTTTAAGCTGGTCAGAGACATAATCGTGCCCTACCTGGTTCCAGTAATAGTAGTAGTCATATCCGGCAGAGAAGGTATTGGAAAATTTGATCTTTTTGACCCACTTTCCGTAATCCCATGCGATGCCATAGGTGGTCCACTGATTTTCGATGGTGCTTCCACCCAGATGCAGGCTGAACTGGTGTTTTCCAACCAGATACTGCCCTTTGAGGTAGGTATGATCATACCAGCGCAACTGGGTTTCCTCCTGAAAATATTGCCGGCTCGAATGGTCGAGTAGGTGGCCGAAACGCAGGGTGAACCGGTCGCCGATCCGCTTGGTGATTCCAAGCGATTGCACCACCGCATCGATATTGTAGGCTGCGGTATCACTCCCCAGGTCGATGGGTTCCCGTTCGTTGATGTACATACACTGATAGGCAACGGTGAAAGCCATTGCCCCCTTTGCGGATTTCAGCAACGCTTTAATTTCCGTATTTGCAGAATCAAGAGCTATGGCTTTTTTCAGATAAGGCAAAGCTTCAGCAGGTTTTCCGGCAGCCATCAGGATCTTGCCTGCTCCTGCCCATGCAAGTGGCTCCTTTGGTTCAGCCTTTGTCATTTTCAGGAAGATATCCATTGCTTCATCAGGTTTTCCGCTGTTGATCAGCGCATAGGAAAGGTCTTCCAGCAACGGGTAATGCCCCGGAAGATACACCAGCGTTTTCCGGTACCACAATGCCGCTTCCTGAAATTTCCCGGTACGGTACCAGCATCTTCCGATCCCCCATAACGCCTCGGTATTTGAGCTGTCGGTCTTGTACACCCCAAGGTAGTGCCGTTTGGCATCCTCATAACTTCCCCTGTTAAAATAGATGCGGGCAGTTGCAAGATGAGCATCCCAGTCGTCAGGTGCAACCGACAGAACCTTCAGGTAGCATTGCAGCGACAACTCCGCATCTCCGCTTACTTTTGCTTCGTAACCCTTTTGCCTCCAGTATTCTGCAGAAAGGGTGTCCCCCTGCACTACCTGACCCGACAGACCTTTCGGCATACCCAGGGTTATCATCCAGACAAAAACCACAATAAGTCCGGCAAACATCTTCATTCTTCTACGGCAATTGTTCTTCATACACTACACCTTTTCTCTCAAATTTATTCCATTCCTGTTTCTTCCTGAAATAGTTCAGCAGTCCGTGGAGCTGGGCAAACATACGGTAAAATGAGTAACTGAAGTTCGCCAGGATTCCGCTTAGCAGCAACACCGTCCATTCACCCAGGTTTTTGTACCGCAGGGCATCCCGGTTGGTGGCCGACTGGTGGTTGCTCCAGTTCTCGATAAGCACTGTTATGGTACTCATGACAATCGTGGTAATCAATATGGTACCGGCGAGCATCAGCAGCACCCAATCACGGTTCAGGTATCCGCCTGCAACCATATACGTAACAAAAAGCACAGAAAACAGTTTCACCACCGGGGCGATGAGCTCCATAAAGAAATAGTAAGGGAGCGCAACCAGCCCCGTCATCCTGTATTTGGGTTCAAACATCATTTTACGGTACATCGACAACGTTTCGGCAAGGCCCTGGTGCCAGCGCATCCTTTGTTTATAAAGCTGCGATGGTTTTTCAGGGGCTTCGGTCCAGCAGACAGGGCCGGGCAGAAATACCGCCCGGGCCGGTCTGCGTCCATCGCGATGGTATTTCCAGAGCCTGAGTACCACCTCCATGTCTTCGGTAATCGTATGCTTCCCGGTTCCAAGGGTACGGGTAATGTATGGATGGCGGTTGGTTTTGGTGAGAAATCCCCCAGTGGCCAGCAAATCCTCCTTCCTGAACACCGAGAAGGCCCCTGACATAATGAGCAGGGCATTGATGCGGCTAAGACTGATCCTTGCCACCATGAAGGTGCTTATATATTCAAGAATCTGCCAGTGAACCCAGATGTTGCGTGGCATCCTGGCGCTCACGACCCGGTTCCCTCTGATCACCAGATTATTGGACAAGGCCAGCTGCCCTCCGCTCACAAATACCGCGGGGTCCCGCTCCAATGGCTCTATCACCCTCGTAAGCGCCTCCCTGTCGAGAATGCTGTCGGCATCGATGGTGCAGATGTATTTTCCCCTGGCATTGAGGATACCTGCATTGATGGCGTCGGCCTTGCCTCCGTTTTGTTTGTCGATAAATATAAGCCTCTGATCAACAGAAGCGTATATAGATTCGACGGTTGCAGTTTGGAGTGTTTCATCCGGATGAAGAGGTTCTGTTTCGGAACCCCAGGAGAAAGCCTCCAGCATTTTATCGCGGGTAGTATCCTTACTGCCGTCGTTTACCACAATCACCTCATAGTTGGGATAATCAAGGTCGAGGAGCATCCTGATGCACGGTACTATGGATACCTCTTCGTTGTATGCAGGTACAATCACAGAGACAAACGGAGCGGATTGCCCGTTGGGGTCCGGTTTGGGTTTAGGTGCCTTCCGACGAAGGAAAATCACAAAAGACCCCAGATACAGCATGATATCAATCAACAGGTAGAGCCCGAAATAGAGGATCAGGAGTTTCTCTGCAATCCGGAGGAGGATCATAGTGTGCTGAACCGGTAGTTAGTTAAGATATGTATATACGTAGATGCAAAGGAAAGTAATTTTCAAAGATAACAAATTAGTGAATTACTGACTTTTTGAATACACCCAAACCCGCTTACGGGTTCAACAAAATTTCCCCGGGAATTTTGACGGAAAATCACGGATAACCATCTGCGGATTTTAGCGTAGCTTCAATGAATTTCAGTGAGAAAATTCTCTACTGGACACCACGGCAATCTTAATCTTCCGGCTGTTGATCGTGGGTGGAAATTGGGCATACTTAACGGACAGATACAGGGTGCAATCGCCGGGCTGATCAGGGGCACGAAGCCGCAGCCTGATGGGCCGGTTCTCCATGGCACCGGTGAGCGGGCAAATGGAATCGATTTCAGAAATCATGGTTTGGGAGGCGATGAACTGTGCCGAAATAATGGGGTTGCCCCCGGGGAGTGGTTCGGGGAAAAATGGTTGCTGCAGGCGGGATTGCGGCTGCACGACGATTTCAAACATCTCGCCTGCTGCTACAGTTTCAGGTACTGAAATCATCCTGAATTGTATATGGCTGAACGACTGAAAATCAGGCATAAAAGCAAACCGGCGGGATCCATCCGTGCCGGGGATGGTATCAAAATGATCCACCCTGAAGTTGGGCACCAGCATCACCTCCTGTCCGCGATACCGGTTTTCGAAATCCAAAAGGTTAAACTGGTTCCTCCGGCCCATCACATTGTTGAGGGAAAAAGCGGGCTTTCCGGAATAGAAGGTATAGAGGGAGGCCTCCTGATACGAATTCATAAAAGCCACTGGCCGGGTACCTGCCGTTCGGCTTACGGCATCTACCCAGCTTCGGGGATCTGTAAAGGGTTTAAGCAAGGGTTTAAGAAAAGGGTAATCACGCTGCACATCAGCAGTTATCAGCACTCTGCCGGCCAGAATCAACACCAGCGAAACCGGCATCAGCACCTGAAGCAACCTGTTCCGGTAAATGCTGTAATACCGGTATCCCAGATTAACCGCCGGCACTACCGCAGGCATCAGCCAGTACACCTCCACAGGCCCGTTCACCGACATCAGCAGAAAAAACAGTAAAACACCCCACATCACCCATTGCATCGCTTTGGTAAGTGGATCTCCGGATTTTACTTTAACCCCCGACCATATCAGGAAAGGCCCGGTCAGAGGTCCCGAAAAGAACAATGCCGCAACGAGGTACAGGGCTGGAAACAGGATGCTCCGGGGCATCGGGTTGCGCTCAAGCAAATGAAACTGCACCGTGGGGAAGTCGTTTTGGATGAGCCAGAACAGGTGCGGCAAAAGGGCGATGAGGGCCACCAGTGGCACCAGCCAGAAGAACCGCTTGCGGAGTATCCCGATCCGGGAAAAGACCACAAACGCGATCACCAGAATGCCATGGTACTTCGAAAGCAGCAGCGCCGCAGCGGCAAGCCCAAAAAGAATGGCACGGATGGCTGAGGGTTTTTCGGTGAATTTAACGAAGAGCAGGTAAAAGATCAGGCTGAAAAACAACAGTGCAGCATCGGGTACTGCCAGGAAACCTATTCCGTGCAGCAGTGCGGCGGAGGCTACAAGGCCGTAAAACAACAGGGGCTTTTCAGGCTTAAGCAGCCGTTCGAGGAGGCCGATGGACAAGGTTGTGGCTATAATGGACAGGATCCTCACTCCCAGGGCATTGGGCAGAATAGCGTATCCAATGCCGATAAAGAAGGCCACCATCGGCGGGTGCTCGAAATACCCTGCAGCCGGATGTTGCGAAAACATCCAGTAGTAGGCTTCGTCGGCCATCAGGGGGGTGAAGAGGGCCTGCAGCACTGCCGCTGTAACCCAAAGCAGGTAAAAGGCGATGCGCAGGTATCGGTGTGATACGGTCATGGGCATATTGGGTTTTGGGGTATCACCCCAGAAGCCTTTCAGCCTCCGATTTGTCTCTGATAAGCTGTTTTCTGAGCTCCTCCACAGAGCCGAACTTCATCTCAGGGCGCAGCCGGTGCTCAAAAATCACTGTGATGGGTTCTCCGTAAGCATCCCGGTCGAAACCGAACAGATGTACTTCCAGAGTCCTGTCATTGCCGTTTACGGTGGGGCGGTATCCGATATTCATCATACCTTTATACATACCATTGTGTATCAATACCTTTACAGCATACACCCCATCGCCCGGCGTAAGCTTTTCGGGGTGAATATCGCCGATATTGGCGGTGGGAAATCCCAGGGTCTGGCCGATACGGCTCCCCCCGGTTACCATTCCCGAAAGACGGTATGAGTAACCCAGGTGGGCTCTGGCGCCGGCTACGTCCCCTTCGTTGAGGAGTTTGCGGATGAGGGTTGAGGAGATCATGTTCTGCTCGATGTCCTGCATCGGGATCAGTTCGGCGGTATAACCGTAAATACCGGCGTAATGCTCCAGCAGCTCATGGTCGCCACGCCCCCCTTTCCCAAAACGGTGCCCGTATCCGGTAATGATGTATCTGGCATTCAGATGGTTAATAAAAACGTTCCGGATAAAGTCCTCTGCCTCCATGGCCGCCAGATCTGCATCAAAGGTGAGGCACACCAGGTGCCGGATGCCGATCTCTTCAAAAATGCCTCTCCGTTCTTCTGCGGTGGTGAGCATCTTGAGCGATTCAGCCTGTTTGCCGAGCACTTTGCGGGGGTGCTGGCTGAAGGTGATCAATACGCTTTCCAGTCCGGAATTCTCTGCAACCGACACCACTTTTTCAAGGATTTTGCGGTGCCCGAGGTGCACCCCGTCGAAGGAACCCATAGTAACCACGCTCTGTTTAACAGGAACCGTAAGCTGCAGATTGTGGTGAATGATCATACCGGTAAATGGGGATGAATCCCGCTTAATCGAGTTTAAGTACAGCCAGAAACGCCTGCTGCGGCACCTCCACATTCCCTACCTGACGCATCCGCTTTTTCCCCTTCTTCTGCTTCTCGAGCAGCTTGCGTTTACGGGTAATATCGCCACCATAACACTTGGCTGTCACATCTTTGCGAACGGCTTTAACCGTTTCGCGGGCAATCACCTTGGCGCCGATGGCGGCCTGGATGGCCACATCAAACTGCTGCCTGGGGATCAGCTCGCGCAGTTTTTCACACATCCTGCGGCCAAAGTTGTAGGCGTTGTCCTGATGGATAAGGGTTGAGAGGGCATCCACCATCTCTCCGTTTAGCAGGATATCGAGCCTCACCAGTTTGGCAACTTTGTATTCGGTCTGGTGGTAATCGAAAGATGCGTATCCCTTGGAGATGGATTTCAGCTTGTCATAGAAGTCGAATACGATTTCCGCCAGCGGCATATCGAACGAGAGTTCCACACGGTCGCTGGTGAGGTACACCTGATTCCTGAGTTGTCCCCGCTTGTCGATGCACAGGTTCATAATAGCACCGGTGTATTCCGACTTGGTGATCACCTGGGCCAGGATATAGGGTTCTTCGATGCGGTTGATATAGTTGGGGGCCGGCAGGTCGGAGGGGTTGTACACCTGCAGCAGCTCGTTTTTGTTGCTGTAGATGTTGTACGATACGTTGGGCACGGTGGTAATCACATCCATATCGAACTCACGGTCGAGACGTTCCTGGATGATCTCCATGTGGAGCAGCCCCAGAAATCCGCAGCGGAACCCGAATCCCAGGGCAGCCGATGATTCGGGCACATAGGTAAGGGAAGCATCGTTAAGCTGCAGTTTCTCCATGGCGCTGCGCAGGTCTTCATAGTCATCGGCATCCACAGGGTAGATACCGGCAAACACCATGGGTTTCACCACCTGGAATCCGTCGATGGCCTCGGTGCAGGGTCTGGCAAAGTGGGTAATGGTATCCCCTACCTTCACTTCGTTGGAGGCTTTGATGCCGGAGATGATATACCCCACATCACCTGCCCCCAGGGTTTTTTTCGGAACCATCTTCAGTTTCAGCACCCCGATTTCATCTGCATGATAATCAGAGCCTGTAGCAAAGAATTTCACATGATCCATGTGATTAATGGTGCCGTTGATGATACGGAAGTAGGCGATCACACCACGGTATGAATTGAACACGGAGTCGAAGATCAGGGCTTGCAGGGGAGCATCCGGATCTCCGGCAGGAGGAGGTATATTTTTAATGATGGCGTCGAAGATTTTATCCACGCCGTAGCCGGTCTTTCCGCTGGCTTCAATAATATCTTCCGGATTGCACCCCAGCAAATCCACAATCTGGTCTTTGACCTCGTCGGGCATGGCATTGGGTAGGTCCATCTTGTTGAGGATGGGTATGATTTCCAGGTTGTTGTCGATAGCCTGATAGAGGTTGCTGATGGTCTGTGCCTGAATGCCCTGGGTAGCATCCACCACCAGCAGGGCCCCTTCGCAGGCAGCAATGGACCGTGAAACCTCGTACGAAAAATCCACATGCCCCGGGGTGTCGATCAGGTTCAGCTTGTACATCACCCCATCGTCTTCGTAGTCCATCTGTATCGCATGGCTCTTGATGGTGATGCCTCTTTCGCGCTCCAGTTCCATATCGTCGAGTACCTGGTCCTGGAAATCCCTCTCCGAAATGGTGTCGGTGTACATGAGCATTCTGTCGGCCAGGGTACTTTTGCCATGGTCGATATGGGCGATAATGCAGAAATTTCGGATATGCTTCATCAATGACCGTTTACTCCTTCGGCAGCTGAATTACCTCCACAATGTTTTTACCGTTGTAATACCGTTTGGCAGCTTCCTGAACATCCTGTACGGTAATGCTCTTCAGCATGGCGGCATAGGCAGCATCATCAAGGCTGTTCTGCCCGTTTTCGTATTTGAATTTCAACCCACGGAGCCAGAAACGGTTCTCTTTCTTCTGCTCGGCCCGCTCTTTCAGTTTGTTCTCCACCACATTGTCCATTTCGGTTTTGGTGGGGCCCTCTGTTTTCAGTACCTCAATCTGCTGATAGATCAGGGAAGTGAGATGGTCTGCTTTTTCAGGGGCACAGGTGAAATAGGCGATGAGGCGGTAGGTAGGTACGGGCATTTGCTGCATGGCCGTCTGCACCGATACGCCATAGGTGCCGCTCTCTTTTTCCCTGATGGTCTGGGTGTATTTTACATCCAGGATGTCGTTGATAAAGGTCAGCAGCATCCTCTCGCGGGCACTGTAATCAAAGCTGCCACCCTGCATAACGGCTACTGTAGCCTTGGGAACCTGCATCGGGGTATAAATCTTCTTTTTCACCACTCCATCCACCGTATATTCTTTACGATCCTTAAAATTTTCCTTTTTCTTCTTACCGGGGATGCTGCCGATGTACTTTTCAATCAGGGGCTTTGCCATTTCGGGATTGATATTTCCCACAAAGTAGAAAGTCCAGTCACCGGCATTGGAAAAACGCTGGGCAAAAATATCATCCATCTTCGTGAAGTCGGCCTGGCCGAGCATCTCAGCGCTGAGTGGCTGACGGCGTGGATGGTAGTTGTAGAGGGTATTGGAAAGGGTATCGGAGAAGGCCGATCCCGGATCGTTGGCTTTGTTCTTCAGCATAGCCTGCTGACGTTTGATATAGCTCTGGTAAGCATTTTCATCGGCTCTGGGGCTCAGGAAATAGAGGTTTACGAGTTGAAGCAGGGTTTCGAGGTCCTTCGGGGTAGTGCTGCCGCTAAACCCCTCTTCGAGGCTGCTGATATAGGGTGAAATCCTCACTACTTTGTCGGCAAGGATCTTTCCGAGTTCAATATTGTCAAACTCACCAAGGCCGCTCATGTCAATCACGGTACCTGTGTTCTGTGCGGTGATCAGATCTTTGTCATCGTACAGGGAGGTTCCTCCTTTGCTGTAACCTGCGAACAGAATTTCGTCTTCCTTGAAGCGTGTAGGTTTAACAATAACCGTGGCACCGTTGGAGAGGGTCCATTCATAGTACGACTCCGTATCGTAGAATTTCTCTTTTTTCACAGACCCTGCTTTCAGCGGGAGTGCATGCAGCGGTTTGCCGCTCACTTTATCCACATAAGCCTGGACCGGCTCTTTTTCGGCAGCAGCAATCATAGCCAGGAGCGCCTCTTTGTCGGGGAGAGCCTGTGCATAGCTCTCTGGAGCCGTTAACACCACCACCCTGTTTTTGTCGGTCATCCATTTGGCAGCCAACTGGTTGACCTCTCCTAAAGTAATTCCGGGCATCAGGGCTTTGGTCATCTCAAATTCGAATTCTGCACCAGGTATGGGCTCGTCGTTGAGGAAATTCCCAAAATACTCCCAGGCATATTCTTCTGATTTCCGGTTGTTGCGTTCATTGTAACTCTTCTCCGCAGCAGCAAGATACTCTTTCTTCACCCGCTCCAGTTCAGTTTCGGTAAATCCATACTTCAGTACCCGCATGTTTTCCACAATCAGGGTTTTAAGTGCCTTACTCACATCAGGATTGTTCAAAACTGCGGTTGTACTGTACATATCAGTCGATTTCACAAAGTTGCGATAGACGCTCATGGCATTCACAAAGGGGGGATCAGCCTGCTGCACGATTTCACCCAGACGGGCATTGAGCATGGAGTTGTAAAGCTCCTGCATCAGCAAATTCCGGGAGTAGGTAAGGGTGGATTTATCGGTGACGGCCGGATGCTTGTAATACACCATCAGCTGTACCATCCGGGCTTCCTTGTCGGTTACGACGGATACTTTGGTTTCCTGATGGTCCGGTACCGGTTCGATCACACGGGGCCTGGGATCAACAGGTTTTGGGATGGGGGCGAACATAGCCACGATTTTTTTCTGGATCTCACGCACATCAAAATCGCCGATCGCCACAATAGCTTGCAGATCCGGACGGTACCAGTCGCGGTAAAACCTGCGGAGCACCTCGTGTTCGAAGTTGTCCACGATATTCATGTCACCGATCACGTCATGGGTAGCATATTTCGATCCTTCGAAAAGGGTGCGGAAATAGGCATTCCGGATCCTGCGGGAACTGCCCATTCCGGTGCGCCATTCTTCATGGATAACACCCCGTTCCTTGTCAATCTCTTCCGGTTCAAATGCCACCCGGGATGCCCAGTCGAAAAGGATCATCAGGGCAGTGTCGATATTGGCACTGTGCTCCAGCGGTACGTTCTGCAGCATGTAATTGGTCACGTCATGACTGGTAAATGCATTGATCTCCGGTCCGAATTTCATCCCGATGGATTGCAGATACTGGATGATCTGATCCTTCTCAAATTGTTTGGTACCATTGAAAGCCATATGTTCCACGAAATGGGCAAGGCCATTCTGATCCTGGTCTTCCAGAATGGAACCTGCATTTACGACCAGCCAGAACTGTCCGCGGTCTTTCGGCTCTTCATTATGGCGAATGTAATAGGTGAGCCCGTTGGGAAGCTTCCCGATAAGCACTTCCTTATCTGTCGGATAAATTTGTCTGGGATCGAAATTGCCCTGTGAGGTTGCTGCCAGCGTAGTGCCAAGCATCAGAACCAGAATAAGATACAGTTTGATCTTCATGGAGTTACCGGTGTTTTGGTGGATGAAAATAATTCAATAGGGTTCATCAGAATGAACGGATAAAAACTGCTTTTTAAAATAAGGGGCAAAGGTAGAAAAAAACCTCGTTTCACCATCTTTTTGTATGTTTGCCATGTGATGATTTCTGATGAACCTACCGACCCATGGCAGGATTTTACAACTGGATTCTGAATCAGGCAGGATGGAAAATCACCCACAGGGCTCCTGAAGGGGTTGAGCGTTTTGTGCTGGTAATTGCACCCCATACCAGCATGTGGGATTTTGTATGGGGGTGGTTGATTCTTAAAGCTATGCATCTCAGGGTGAAATTTCTTATCAAAAAGGAGATGTTCTGGTGGCCTGTAGGACCTGTGCTCAGAGGGTTGGGAGGCATTCCTGTTGACCGGAGCCAGGGGAGTCAAAGTGTTCACGAAGCCACTGAAGCACTCCTTAAGGCAACCCGATTGGTAATTGCTGTTACACCTGAAGGGACCCGCGCCAGAACCACCCGGTGGAAAAAGGGATTCTACCGTATAGCCCTGGGGGCAGATGTTCCGGTTGCCTTCGGGTATCTTGATTACAAATCGCGGAGCTGTGGAATCGTACGTATAGTCTGTCCTACCGGGAATTTCGAACAGGATGTATTGCCGGTGCTGGAGTTGTACGCCGGAAAATCAGGCCGCCACCCGGACCGTTTTTCCCTGCCCGACTGGTAGAATTACAGTTAGCGGATCAGGTGCTACCCATCAGGGCTTTTCAAGGATCGCCTTCAGATTGGCCAGCCCTTTTTCATAGTCCTTACCAACGGCATCCTCAAAATTCATAAAGATCCTTAATACATTGAAAGGGTAGTTCATAGTGCCGGTAAAGCCCCAACGTACATTCGTGGCTGAATCGCCTGCTGCTTCGGTAATAAACCAGGCATCGGAAACCGATTTAAACGGCTTTAAAAACCTGATGGTGTAATCAATGCGTTCACCGGGAACAATATTCTTTATCTCCTGTTCCCCGGAACCAACATCCCCCATCTCGCTTTTCCAGGCAGATACAAAGCCCACGGTCCCATCAGTACCGCGGTACTCCTTCTTCATGTCAGGATCCATCTTTTCCCAAACACTGAACTGATCATGGTTTTTCAGCATCACCAAAAACGTAAAAACAGAATCAGATGGCTGGCTGATGATCGTACTCCTCTCAAGACTGTACTCTTTCGGGATAAACAGGGCTGCCACCAGGGGTATCAGAATAATTACCAAAATTGAAATCCCGGCAATACGGAGAAATTTTCTCATGATGTTGGATTTTACGGGAGCCTTTTATGGTTTTTATAAAATTCAGTAATAAGCACTTACTTTTTAAAACCCCATCATTCACTCCAAAAATAATTCGAATTAGCCGCTTTGACACTGCCATGTTAATTTGAATTATCTTTGCATCGTAACAGAACCTTTTTACTTGATTTTCCGAATAATGTTACGTTATCTTCTCGTTTTTACTGCTTTCCTCCTTCAAGTCGCAGGCCTCAAAGGCCAGGTTATCCCAAACTCCCTTCCCGGGGCTTTGAATGACACCCTGATTTGTGCCGGAAGTTCTGTAACCCTGGTGTCCCCGGGACTGACATCGCAAACCCTTTATACTGAGGATTTTGAGAACCCGCTTCCAGGGGGCTGGAGCGATACTTCCCGTTTTTTCTTTTATAATTCAATGAAATCAGGTCCTTTCAGCAATCAGCAACTATTGCTTAATCTGATTAATCTTTCGGTCCATGACAGTATTCTGGTGTCATTTGACCTGTACATTCATGATTCGTGGCAGGGTTGGGGACCAGCCTGGGGGCCCGATTTTTATTATCAGATTATTGATGGAGACACAGTATTAATCACCACATTCGACAACACATCTACCGGATACCAGGCATACCCGGATTTTTTTCCGGCCGTGCACCCTCCCGGAACAGGCTCAATAGCAACTTTGCCATACAGATGCATTACGGGTGATGTTACCAGGTTGTACCAACTGAATTTTAAAAAAGCCCATAATGCCTCATCCACCAGCATAGGTTTTTCAGGTGCCCCTGACCAGAATATCTGTGACGAAAGCTGGTCCATCGATGATGTTAAAATTGAACTCACGAACGTGCCGAATACCAACCTGCAATATCTGTGGTCGACTAATGATACCACTCCGTCGATAACTGTTCTTCCTGTTCAGACAACTACTTACAGCGTTATCGTAACCAATGGGGTCGACACGCTTTACGATACCTGTACGGTGTATATTGCCCCTTCCGGTGCCGGCCCGGATGCTTCCATCTGTCCGGGCGATTCTACCATACTTATGGCTGCTGCCGGTGCCCAGTCCTATCTCTGGTCTCCTTCGGCAGGGCTGAGTTCCGATACGTCGGCCACTCCAACTGCCAGTCCCTTGTCCAGCACGATCTACAGCCTGAATACCTATTATCAGATCGCAGGAATGACCAAAACCTGTTATGATTCTGTCATGATAACCGTTTTTTCTCTCCCACAACCCCAACTCGGCAATGATATTTCTGTATGTACCGGATCCCCTGTTACACTTGGCCCGGGCAGTGGTTACAGTTCCTATCTCTGGTCGACCTCAGATACGACACAGGTGCTTGGGGTTATCCAGTCAGGGACCTATTGGGTGGAGGTTACCGATACTAACGGGTGCCTGGGCATTGACAGCATCGGGGTAACCTTTATCCCCTACCCGCAGGTTACCATGCAGCCTGCCGTTGATACAGTATGTCAGGGATCTCCGGTCATAATCAGGGCTTTAGCAAACCTCTCTCCTGTGGTATATAACTGGAGCACGGGATCTGTCGGGGACTCGTCAGTGGTGTCCCCGGTCAGCACCTCCACCTATAAGGTTACCGTTTCCTACCAGGGATGCCTGGTAATAGATTCTTCGGTGATTCATACGAAATACAAACCGGATCCCTATATCTACACCACCAAATACAATTTCTGCGATGGCGACTCTGCCACCCTGCAGGCGGTTTCCCTCTATGCACCCTTCACACTGTATCAGTGGTCTACCGGCCAAACCGGACAAACCATCCATATTTTCCCGTCCGTATCCACCACCTACACGGTAACCGCTACCTACAACGGGTGCGTTGGTGACACTTCCCTGCAGATCGAGGTAAAACCCATTCCCCAGATTAGTGTAATCGCTTCACCGCAGATGGTATGCCTGGGCGACACAACCAAACTTACCGCCCTGTCAGATATCTGGGGTACCACCTTTACCTGGACTACAGGACATACCGGTACCCAGATCCTCATTACTCCAACGGTATCCGGGCAAATCAAGGTTACCGGCACTGTTAACGGTTGCAGCAGTTCCGACTCCATCACCCTTACGATCAAGCAAGTACCTACAGTACAACTGCAGGTAAACGGGCAAAATCCTCTTTGTGCCGGCGACAGTGTTGTGCTTTCGGCCACCAGTAACATGAGTACCGCCTCATTTCTCTGGAGCACAGCTGTTTTTACACCGCAAATAACAGTAACTCCGGTCATTACTACGACCTATACGGTTACAGCTACCGTATCAGGATGTTATTCTGATACTTCCGTAGTCATTTCTGTAAATCCTTCCCCCCAGCTAACGGTTTCCCCGGCAAATATAGAACTCTGCGATGGTGAATCGGTGTTGATCGACGTGGTATCAGATATGGCTGGCACAGTTTTCTCCTGGTCGAACGGTATGACAGGCACCCCCATCACCATCACCCCGGCTGCTCCCTTTACCCTGACCCTCACAGGCACTGCGGCTGGTTGTACAACCACCCTCAGCCTGCCCGTGGATGTAATTCCCATGCCAACGGTTTCTTTGGGGGAAGATGGCTATGTTTGCGAGGGGGAGCCAGTAACACTTACTCCTGCAGGATCATTTCAATCGGTTGAATGGTGGGATGGTGGTACGCAGCCAACGCATCAGGTCTTCGACCCTGGTACCTATTGGATCATTGCCTATAACGGAAAATGCGGGGTGGCAGATTCAGTGTTTTTTGATGAGTGCCCGCATCTCAAAGTCCCCAATGTGTTCACACCCAACGGAGATGGTTTCAATGATATATTCCGGCCCGAATTTACCTCTGTTGAGGTGAGGTCTTTTATGGTGTTTACCCGTTGGGGATCTTTGGTGTTCTCTTCACAGGAAACTGCTCCCCAATGGGATGGCACCCATTTGGGTTTCCCTTGCGCCGAAGGAGTATATTATTATGTTGTCCGGTACTTTAACCCAAAATTCGGACTTGTCCAGGAAAAGGCCGGTGCGGTGCAACTTCTACGATAAGGTGCCGAAAATAATTGCGTTTTCGCCTTTGAAATTTTTTTATTCCGAAAAAGGGTGTACTTTTGCACTCCCTTTGAGGGAGCTTAGCTCAGCTGGTTCAGAGCATCCCGACACGTCGGGAGGGTCACTGG
>ERZ795054.931-NODE-931-length-30853-cov-6.100721_pt1 | contig 30853 bp, 30 predicted proteins | sample MGYA00375138_ERZ795054 | MGnify/ENA primary metagenome ERZ795054 (study PRJEB30183, sample SAMN05720215) | anaerobic digester metagenome | isolation source: active sludge of municipal wastewater-treating anaerobic digesters | place: USA | collected 2014-12-23 ... | reverse complement strand
CTGAATTATTCCTGGTTCGCCTCTGCGGGGCAGGATTTAAACAGTATAGAATCCCCCCGGAGAACGCGCCAGTCAAGCTTTTTTTGGGACTTGGGGATTTCCCTCTTTAACCGCTCCGTCACCGCTCCGTCACCGCTCCGTCACCGCTCCGTCATACTTTCATTGTTCAGCATTGCCTGGTATTATTCACCTCTATTCTGAGGTTGACCGATAAAGGGCAATTCCGTCATGTTCCGGGGATGATGGTTAACTGTCCTGGATGATGAATTTTTTAAAACTTCAGGAAGTCCGGCAACCCTTCTTTCCAGAAAAAATTGTTGACAATGACCCCATTCTTAAAATAGTAGCCATATTCTCTTTTGAGGATTTGGGCGATTAGCTCAGACTGGTTAGAGCGCCTGCTCGACACGCAGGAGGTCGTTGGTTCGATCCCAATATCGCCCACATTTTTCTTTTTCAAGCGGAGTTTTTTGCGGCAGTTTCGGTCCCCCCTCCGCTTCGCGGAGATGCAGCAACTATGAGCAACCAGATAACCATCACCCTTCCCGATTCCTCAACGATCAGCGTCGAAAAAGGAAAAACGGTCTATGATGCGATTGGCGTCATCAGCAAGGGCCTGCAGAAGGCCGCGGTATGCGCCGAGGTCGACGGAAAGCTCGCCGACCTTTCGGCCCTACTTGAAAAGGATGTCAAACTGAAGGTGTTGACCTTCGATACGCCGCAGGGCAGGGACGTGTACTGGCATTCGGCCTCGCACCTCATGGCCCAGGCGATCAGACGGGTGTTCCCGGGCGCGAAGTTCGCGATCGGCCCGTCGATCGATACCGGTTTCTACTATGATGTCGACATCGAGAAAAACCTGGTTCCCGAAGACCTCGAAAAGATAGAGGCCGAGATGCGAAAGATCTCCGGGGAGGACCTCGAGATCACCCGCGAAGAGATATCGAAGGCCGATGCGATCAAGAGATTCAAGGATAAAGGCGAGATATATAAAGTAGAAATGCTCGAGGAAATGGACGCGGACACCGTTTCCCTGTATCACCAGGGGGAGTTCTACGACCTGTGCCGCGGCCCGCACCTGAGAAGAACCTCCGACATCAGGGCGTTCAAGCTCGTTTCGGTCGCCGGGGCCTACTGGCGCGGCGACGAGAAGAACAAAATGCTCCAGAGGGTCTACGGCGTGGCGTTCCCGTCCGACAAGGAGCTCAAGAAGCACATCGAACTCATCGAGGAGGCCAAGAAGCGCGACCACCGCAAGCTCGGGCGCGAGCTTGACCTGTTCTCATTCAGCAACGACGTCGGCGCCGGCCTTCCGCTCTGGCATCCCAATGGGGCCGTGCTCAGGTTCATCATCGACAAGTTCGAGACGAACGAGCACCTCAAGAGGGGATACAGGCTCTTCGGCGTTCCGCACATCGCGCGCTCGACCCTGTACGAGATTTCCGGCCACCTGGGCTTCTACACCGAAAACATGTATTCGCCGATACAGATCGACGGCCAGGACTACTACCTGAAACCGATGAACTGCCCCTCGCAGATCCAGATATTCAACAGCTCGATGAAGAGCTACCGCGACCTGCCGTACCGCGCTTTCGAGATGGGCACCGTGTACCGGTACGAGCGCTCGGGCGTGCTCCACGGACTCACCAGGGTCCGCGGGTTCACCCAGGACGACGCCCACATCTTCTGCAGGGAGGACCAGATCGTCGACGAGATACAGGAAGTGCTCGACTTCACCCTGTACATGCTCGAGGTCTTCGGTTTCTCCGAGAAGAACATATACCTGTCGACCAGGCCCGAAAAGGCGGTGGGCACCGACGCCAACTGGGAGATCGCGACCGCAGCGCTCAAGAGCGCGCTCGAAAAGAACAACATCGCCTACACGATCGACCCCGGCGAGGGCGTGTTCTACGGGCCCAAGATCGACGTGAAGATAAAGGACGCGATAGGGCGTGAGTGGCAGTGCAGCACCATACAGTTCGACTTCAACCTGCCGGAGCGCTTCGATATATCGTACGTGGGAAGCGACGGTCAGAAACACAGGCCGATCATGATACACCGCGCGCTTCTCGGATCGCTCGAAAGGTTCATCGGCATCCTGATCGAGCATTACAGCGGCAAGTTCCCCGTCTGGCTCGCGCCGGTGCAGGTCATGCTGCTCTCGGTCTCAGAGGATGAGGCGGCGGCTGTCGAATCCCTCAAGTCGAAGCTGATGGCAGATGAAATCCGCGCGGAGAGCGACATCAGGGGAGAATCGATCGGGTACAAGGTTCGCGACGCCATTACGAAAAAGATACCGTATATCGCCGTCATAGGTAAGAAAGAAATCGAGGAAGGCACGGTCTCGTTCAGAAAACGCGGAGAAAACAAGCCCCAGAGCATGAAACTTGATGAATTTAAGGGGATGATACACGAAGCCGTGCAAAAAAGAACCGTTTTTTAACCGATTTCCGTTCTTTGGCCCCCCATTCGGGCGGATAAATAAGAAAAATTTGTTGCTTTAAATAACCGTATTGGTTAATTCTGGCTCTGTTCGAAATATACCGTGAGGAGGTACATCATTTTTGCTTAATCGAGGAAAGAGTTCTAACGTAGATAAATTTGACAATTACGCGGTCAATGAGGAAATAAGGTCTGAGATGGTCAGACTTATTGCGGATGGGGAAGAACCGAGGATTATCAAAACGAGTGAAGCAATTGAATTGGCGAAAGCCAAAGACCTCGATCTGGTGGAAATATCTCCGAACCAGGATCCTCCTGTCGTAAGGATGATCGATTACAGTAAATTCAAGTTCGAACAGATAAAAAAGGCGAAAGAGGCGAAGAAAAAGCAGAAGGTCATTCATGTCAAAGAAATCAAGATGAGACCGAGCATCGATTCCCATGATTTCGAACATAAAGTCAAACATGCGCGCGATTTTCTTGAAGCCGGAGACAAGGTGAAATTCACCCTCATGTTCAGGGGAAGGGAAATGGTCCACGCCGAACTGGGATACGAGGTAATGAAAAAAATCCAGGCGAGCCTGGAAGAGATAGCGACAGTCGAAAAACAGCCGATTCAGGAAGGCAGGAACATCACCATGTTCATGTGCCTCAAAGCGCAGAGCGGCAAGAAAACCAAATGAACACTGTGAGGAAGGTGTGAGATGCCAAAGTTGAAATCAAACAGCGGGGCGAAAAAGCGTTTTAAAATAACCAAAAACGGCAAGGTGAAAAGGGCGATGGGCTTTAAAAGACATATACTCGAGAGTAAATCGTCCAAAAGAAAAAGAAAACTCAGGGGTACGACAACGACCAATGAGGTCGAAGTTGACAGGATTAAAAGGATGCTTCCCTACGCCTGATAAGGCCGTTGCGGCTTGAATCAGCGAGATCGATATGCATCATGAATAAACAAACGAAGTAAGGAAACGATTATGCCAAGAGCGACAACGGGAACAATACACCAGAAAAGAAAAAGAAGAATTCTCAAGGATGCCAAAGGCTTTTACGGCGCCAGGAGCAAACTGCTCAGGACCGCGAAGGACGCGAGACGCAAGTCCCTCCAGCATTCCTACATCAGCAGAAGGCTCAAAAAGAGGGATTTCAGGTCTCTCTGGATCGTCAGGATCGGAGCCGCGGCCAAAATGTGCGGCATGTCCTACAGCACCCTGATTTCGGCGCTGAAAAAATCCGGTATCGCGCTCAACAGAAAAATGCTGGCCGATATCGCGGTGAGGGACATCGAAATCTTCAAAAAGATCGTTGAAAAGGTGAAAAATCAGGCTGCCTGAGACGCTTCTTTTCATGAAACGAAGAAAGCGGTTAAAGAGTGCCCTGTTTGCGGCACTCTTTTTATTTCCGCTTTTTTCGACGGCCCTGTATTCACTGCCGCTGACCGAGACAGTGTATACCATCCCCGAGGGCGGGGTGGAGCTCGCTTTTCACGAAGAATACGTCAATGTCAGCCATTTTTACCGCAAGGAGCATATCGAGCTCGGTTTCGGCGTGCTCACCGATTTTTCCCTATGGTTCAGGTTCGATCTGCTGCACGGGGAAGCGTTCGAAATGGACAGGGCCGAAATCGGCGACCTCTCTTTGAAGCTCTGGTATTACATCGGCGATTACTTCAACGATGTCATGCATATCGGGATGCTGTTCAGATTCAGGTTCCCGACCGGCAAGGACGCCTATATCTATCCTGAATGGAGAAACCTCTGCCTCGGCAATCATGAAATCACGCTGGGCCCTTCGGCAAGGTTCGACCTCGATAAAACCGTATTCTTCCATGCGAACATCTTTTTCACTTTCAGGCAGGACAGGAACGAGGACTTCTACGGGGGCTTCTACCTGAATCCGGTCAACGAGGAGACCTATGTCAAGCTTTTCGGCCTGAATCCCTTTGCCGAGGGAACTTTCCTGAGCGGAGAACGCCTCAAGAACGATTATTTCACCCTGTCGCTGGCCGTGAATACCAACGTCATCCACCCTTTTATTCCCTATGTGGAGCTTTACGGAGCGTTCAGGCCTTACCGGGGAAAAATCGCCGCATCCGGGATTCCCATCGAGGCGGCCGGCGTCGATTCGTTTCTCATCAGCGCCGGGCTCCGGTATTTTTTCCTCAGGGCCGTGTACCTCGGGATTTATTTCGTGGTCAATCCGCTCATGGACATCCAGAAGGGCTACATCAAAAACGTCATCGGGGTGGATTTCAGCTATCAGTTCTGACGGGGAATCCCGTCCACCGAGCTCCAGAATCTCCCGCCATGAATGCCGGATTATTTCTTCCGGCGGAACGGTCAAATAAATATGTTGACGGACGATTAATCAGGGGTTAAAATTAATGCAACGCCTGTATGTCCGCCGGCCCGAATTCGGCCGGGGTGTTATTATTAATGATAAATTGCGAATTATGTTAATGCCGCTTTTACCGATATCCGAAAATAGTAGCAAAGCTCTACTGCACGGAATTGTTCGGCGGAACTGACAGCAGCGTTAAACAGAAGGACCAAGATGGAGGTGCGTACATGTTATCAATGCAGCAACTAGAAGAACTCGAAAGTAGAGTGGTAAAAGCTCTGCAATTGATAAGCGATCTGAGGACGGACAACGCCAAACTCGAAAACGATAACGAGTCGCTGAAAAGCGAGAACGAAGACCTCAAGCTTACCCTTGACGAAAAAGAGCAGGAAGTGGCGAGAATCCGAAAAGAGCTCGACGAATCCACCAGGGAGCTTCAGGAGCTCAAGGACAAAGAGGAAGTTCTCGAGAAAAAAATCATCAGCCTGCTCGGAAAACTCGATGTTGTGCAGTCAGGGCCGATACCCGCGGGGGACGCTCCAGCCAGGCCGAAATCAAGGCCTCAGCCTGCTCCCGTCATAGTCGACGAGCCTTTCGAGGATGAAATCAGGGTCGAAAAGGTGAAGCCGGCCGCAGCGAAAAAGGTCGACGAGGACGAGGATGTCATTATCATCGACGATGAATCCGACATTGAAGGCGATGAAATCAAGGTCGAAAAGGTCGAGGGCGAAGGCGATGAGGACGAGATCATCCTTCTCGACGACGACGAAGAGATAATCATAGACGATATCGACGATAATGTCATTGTAGACGAAAAGGACGTCAAATCGTCATCCAGGAAAAAGATCGAGGACGACGACGAGTTTCTCATAATCGAGGATGAAAAATAATAACGGGCCCGGTTGCATATGAACGATACGGCGGCGAACAAGGTTAAGGTGGCCATATTCGGCCAGACATACACCATCCGCGGAGACGCTCCGCCGGATTATATCGAGCAGCTTGCCGACTACGTCAACGCGAAGATGGAGGAAGTAGCCGCCCATAAATCGAGCTCGAATCCGACCCAGATAGCGATTCTGGTCGCCCTTAATATCGCCGATGAGTATTTTCAGATCAGGCAGATGAAGGGCGCTTCCATGGAAACCCTCGAGGAAAAGACCAGGGAGCTCATATCCATGCTTGACGAGGGGCTCATCGGGGATGTTTTTTCACGTGTATAAAGCTTCTTTCTTTCTCAGATCGATATGTACGTCCAGCGTCCCTCCGGGACGTTTTTTTTCCCCGGTTTCGCATGTTATTAAACAAACCGCTGTTATCGTCTATTTTATTCTTGCCATAACCGGCGATGTTCCCTTTCAATAGCATCGGAAAGATTTTTTTCATGGAATAGCGCCAGGGCGGCGACTTGGACTTTTTCATGAAAAACGACTAAAAACGACCGCCATGGCGGTTATTTTACACTTTTTTAAATACTGACGGTATAAGTTAACAAAGATGCAAGACATAAGCCTGTTCAGCGATGAAGACCTGGTCAGACTTTTCAAAAAAGGCAATGAAAAGGCATTTGGCATCCTGTATCAGCGCTATGCACCCAGGCTTAAACGCGTCATCTATTATTATATCAATGACTACGAGGACGTGGAGGATGTTTTCCATGACGTGACACTCAGGGTTATCCGCCATATCGACAGCTTTAATCTGAAAATGGCCTTCTCGTCATGGGTTTATCAAATAGCGATCAATTGCAGTAAAAACTATATAAAGAAAAACAAGAAAAGCGAAACCCTCATCGAACGGGAAAAATTCAGGCTGCTCGATGAAGGCGAAGGGAGTCCGTCCCCGGAGGACACGTACTTGAATGAAACGGACATGAAAGAATTCAACAGGGCCGTCGACAGTCTGAGCGACAAGTTCAGGGACGTCTTTGTGCTGCGTTACGCGCAGGGAGTGCGTTACGCTAAAATTTCCGAGATTTTGAAATGCTCTGAAAGAACCGCAAAATGGAGAATGAAGAAAGCCGTTGAAAAAATCGCCCAGTACCTCAAGGAAAGAGAAGTCATCTGACCGGAGTTGGGAACGGTAGGGAGCTGTATCCGATGATTGAAGCGAAACAGGAAATAAAAAGCATCATTGAAAGCTTTTCCGGAAAGAAGAAATTCAGGGGCATGAACGCCCGCAAGCTGGCGGACCTTTTCGACAGGGCCGTGCTTGATTATCCCGAACAGGAAAAGCCTGAAGCCCTTTCTTCCGAATTGATCCCGGGTCGGCTGAAAGGGCATGACTCCGTTTCTGCCGTGCGCCGGATGGCCGTCTCATTCCCGAGGCCAGCCCTCGCGGCCGGGATCGCCGCCGTCGTTCTCGCCGTTTTCGCTTTCGGAATCAGGGTCATGTTTTTTACCGGTCCCGTGTCCGGTTCGGCCGTTACCTCAACCCATGGAACGGTCACCCTTCTTCGGGACGGAAACAGCGTTGATCTGTCAGAAGACAGCGGCCTCATGCAGGGGGATATTGTCATTTCCGGGAATAAATCCCGTGTCGACATGAATTTCGGCGGTCTTGTGCGCGTCAGGATGGCGGAGAACAGCACGTTGAGCGTTGAAACCATGTCACTCGGAAGCGAGCGAACGGCCGTTTTCTCTCTGGACAGGGGCTCGGCCTGCGTTCATGTCATGAAGCTCGCCGCAGGAGACGATGTGCGCTTCAACACCCCTGTTTCGGTCGGCCTCGTGAAGGGAACACTGTTCGGGGTCGAATATGCAGGCGGCAGGGCCCGCTATGAAGTTTATGAGGGGAAGGTTCTCGTTTCCCGGAAGATGCGCGGGGCCGCAGTTCAATCGGCGCCCGGTGCCGGCGAGAAATCAGCAGTTCTCGCGGCAGGGACATGGGGCCGCGTCAGGTCGGGCAGTCTTGTCCATTCCGGCGGAGAACCGGCGGCCAGAAAGTCCGGTTCCCGTAATTTCGCCATGTCTGCGGCGATGCTGGATTTCGTCATTGATTCCGGAAAGACTGACCGCGGATTCGACGTGATTCCGGTCCGCTTCGAAGTCTCTCCGGCGGAAGCGACCATCGCGGTAGACGGAACACGGATCGCGCATGGGATTGCTTTTCTGTCGAAGGGTAAACACCGCATCGAGGCTGGCGCAGAGGGGTATCTGAAACTCGCCATGGACATTACGGCGAAAAGCCCGATGCAGACCGTACCCGTCGTGCTCGGCAAGGGGAAAAACCCCATGGTGTCCTGGTCGTCCCATCTTCAGTCGTCCTATATCCACTTTGACTCGGCAAGCAATCATCTCGTTACCGTCGATGATCAGGGGCTTGTGGCGGTAACCGATCTCAAATCGGTGAAGTGGTCCATTGACTTCGATAAAAAAATTTCCGGTCCGCCCTATGAGGTTGACGGCTGCATATATATATCCTTCGCCGATGGGTCCCTCGCGCTGTACGATTACACCAGGGGATCCCTTGTATGGAACAAAAAACTCGATTCTCCTGTTCCCGGGAACAGGGGAATGGTCCAGGGTTTGAAAGGCGTTTTTGCCCTTACCGAAAAGGGGACGCTCTACAGAATCGACCGGACCGGGAATGTCATCTGGAGGGTTTTTCACGGTACTCCGGCCAAAGTGCAGCCCGTTTTCCGCGGCAACACCGTGTTTATCGCACTGAAAAAAGGCTGGCTTCTCGGCATAAACGCAGATACCGGAGCGGAAAAACGTAAAGTTTTTCTCGACGAGGAAATCAGCTCCATGAGCCTCAGCAACGATGCGGTATATATCTCGACGAGTTCGGGTAATGTCTATAACTACAATTACGGCAACGACGGCATTCAGTGGAGCACGTCATCCCGGGTCAAGGGGGCTTCGATCGTCAGGGTCGACGAAAAGGCGGTGTACGTCTTTTATCGTTCCGGTCATATAATGAGGCTCAATCTTTCAGGGAGGCTGGTCTGGGAGAGGGATCTGGGCGGCGAATTATTCATCACCCCTGCCGAAGATGCGGCCCACCTGTATTTTTCGGGCAGCAACAACCTTTTCGTCGTATCGAAAGAAACCGGGGAGGTGCAGTGGTCCATAGTCGTGCCTTCGGTGCTTACCGGCACCGTCGCTCTCTCAAAAGACAAGATGTTCATGGTATCTTCCTCCAAGGGGCTCATGATCCTGAATAAATTCTAATAACGGCTACAATAAAAGTCGATACTGAAAATGAAAGCCATCCTGGATTAGGGGTGGCTTATTATTTCGTCTATGAATTAAAAAATGCTTGAAAACTGCGGCTTTTCATTTATCCTTATTGTAAACGAGAAAAATGTCGTGAGATCAATTGCGTGTCACGGCTTTCGTACGGGTGAAATATGAACATCAATGAACTGCTGAGCAAACAGAGGGGCGATATCGGCAAGACGCTTGAAACCGCAGCCGCAACCGCCGAAGAAGACGATTTTATCATTGAAGGGGATGTGCTCCAGATCGTCAGCTTTCTTCTCGACGACGTCGAGTACGGCGTCGACATACTCGCCGTCCATGAAATCCTGAGATATCCGGACATCACGCGCCTTCCCAATACGCCTGAATTCATCAAGGGCGTCATCAACCTCAGGGGGAATGTCATTCCCGTCGTGGACGTTCGCCTTCGTTTCGGTCTTTCTACGGCTGAAGTAACCGACCTTACCAGGATAATCGTCATCGAAAGCGAAGGGAAAGAAGTCGGCCTCCTTGTCGACAATGTATACCAGGTGGTGAGGCTCCCGGAAACCCATGTTGACCAGCCTTCAGAGCTGATCGAAGGCGTGTCGGAGGAATTCATAAAGGGTATCGGACGGCTCAAGGACCGTCTTATCGTCATCCTCAATCTCGGCAATATGCTGTTTTTAGAGAAGAAGGTTGAGGAGCAGTAAAGATCTTATCATATTCAGGAGCGGGTAAAATATGGCATTCTCCCTGGGCGAATATCAAGATATATTTTTGGAAGAGGCTGATGAACAGCTCCAGGAGCTGAACCAGAACCTTCTTGAGCTGGAAAAGAATCCGGACAATATCGATATAATTAACAATATTTTCCGGGCAGCCCACTCACTGAAAAGTTCGGCCGCTTTCGTTGGACTCAACGATTTAAGCGATCTCGCGCATAAGATGGAAAACCTGCTCCAGGGCATACGCGACAGAACCATGGCCGTGACTCCCGAGATCGTGGATGTCATTTTCAAGTGCTTCGACGAAATTAATTCGGTCATAGAAAGCGTCGCGGCCGGCGAAGAGCCGACCCAGGACCTCTCATGGATAATCGAAAGGATAAAGGCGGTCAGCGAAAAATCCGGTTCCGGCGCTGCGCAGAAACAGCAGACCGAGGCCCCGGCCGAGGAGGACTCTTCGGCTGATATCCCGAAAACCGTGATCGGCCAGTCCGAAATTCAGGCCATAAAGCTGGGACTCGCCGAGGGAAAAAGCTGCAGCGAAATCACCGTTTTCATCGACAAGACCGCCCAGATGAAATGGGTGAAGGCCCAGCTGGTTCTTAGCAATCTTGCGCGCATCGGGACCATCGTATCCACGATACCCACCGCCCAGAACCTGACCGGCGACGAGATGAGCAATATATTCAAGGTGATAATTCTTTCGCTTAAACCGGTTCAGGACATCAAAAACGCGTGCGATATCGACCTGATATACCGGATAGACATCAAGAACATCAGCTTCACGAAGAAGGACAACAAATCGGTGCTGAAATTCAGCGGCGGTGAAACTTTTCTTGTAGGAGAGGAACTGAAGCCTGCAGAGGCCGCGCCGCCCAAGAAGGAGCAAAAGGCCGAGGCTCCCGCATTTTCCCCGTCTTATGCCGAACCGGACGAAGAATCCGACGATGACGACGAACGGGAACATGAGACCGCCCATGCGGGCAGGGCCGCAGAGCATGATAAACGCAAAGTGCCTCCACTCAGGACGGTAAAGGTCAGCGTCGACAAACTTGACCAGCTTTTGAACAATGTCGGAGAGCTTGTCATAGCGAACTCGGGCTTTTACAAGCTCTACGAGGAGATACGCAAGCTCGGGGACGACAAATCCATAACGAACGAGTTCAAGAACCGGATGGAGCAGATGTCGAGGATCGCGAAGGACCTCCAGACCGGGATAATGAAAACCAGGATGGTGCCGATAGGCCAGGTATTTTCGCGCTTCAACCGGCTCGTGAGGGACCTCACTAAAGAGTTCGGGAAAAACATCGAGCTCCTCATCAAGGGCGAGGACACCGAGCTTGACAAGAAGGTCATCGACGCGATAGGCGAACCGCTTATGCACCTTATCCGCAATGCGGTCGACCATGGGATAGAGCCTCTCGAGGACCGTAAAAAGCTCGGTAAATCCGATATCGCCACGGTAAGCCTGAACGCATACCAGGGCGGCAACCAGATATTCGTCGAAGTAAGCGACGACGGAAAGGGCCTCAACAGCGATATCATCAAGCGCAAGGCCATAGAAAAGGGTTTTATCACCCCGGAAATGCTCGCCAACATGGACACGACGGACATTAACAACCTCATTTTTATCCCCGGTTTTTCTACGGCCACCAAAATTACCGATGTTTCGGGCCGCGGCGTGGGAATGAACGTGGTGAAAGAAATCGTGAACGAGCTGAACGGCAATGTGACGATTGAAACCGAGCCGGGCATGGGCACCCGCTTCGTGCTCGCGTTCCCGCTGACGCTGGCAATCATCCCCGCGATCATGGTCAAGGTCAGAAACGAGATGTACGCGATACCGCTGTCCGATGTCATCGAGACGATCAAGATAGCCGAGTCCGACATAACGACGATTGAAGGCCACGAGGTGATCAATCTGCGGGGCGAGATACTCTCGCTCCTGAGGCTCAACGAATTCGTAGGCGTGCCGAGCGCGCTGTTCAAGGAGCAGAAAATGCCGGTTGTCGTCGTCGGTTTCGGCAACAGGAAAATCGGTCTCATCGTGGATTTTCTCGAAGGCAAGCAGGAGATCGTAATCAAGTCGCTCGAGCAGAACTATATGACCGTCGACGGCCTCGCAGGAGCATCCATCCTCGGCGATGGAAGCATCTGCCTGATACTCGATATTTCTTCGATGATAAACAAGGTCATCAGCGACCAGGACAAACTGAAGCATTTCGACAAGGATTCCGTGTCGGTGCAGAAGGCTTCGGTCGAGACGATAACCCCGGAAGAGATGCAGACGGAACAACCGGCTAAACCCAAACCGTCATCCCTTGCTGAAAAACCCTCTGTCCCGGGATCGATTACGATTCTCACCGACGACACCGCAAAAACTCCGGCAGCCCCGGAACCTCCGCCTTCAAAACCGCATCCCGCGTACGAGAAGGAGAAGGAGCGTGCGATTGAGTTCGAGGCGGGATCAATGACCGCAACAAAGGAGGAATCGCTGTATCAGAAGACCGCCCAGCCGGCGCCCGAAAAGCCGGCCGCGCCGGAGCCTTCGATCAAAAAGGAGAGCGCGGCGGGAGCGACTCCGGCGTCATCGGCTCCTCCAAAGGATAAGGCCGCCCCGGCAGCGGAGAAACCGGCCGCAGCGCCCGTCGATGAATTCACTCCCGTCGAGGAGGAGTTCCCGGCCGGGACGAAAAGCGAGGACGAGATCAAACAGCAGGTCAGGGACACGTTAAGCGATTTTCGTCAGGAGCTGAAAGACAGAACCGACATCATCAAGACCGGATCTCCGGTAGACCATATGCGCGAGGCCCTCGACCTGTCCAAGGAAGACATCAATGAGTTTCAGGTCATCGCGAACGTCGGCGCGACCAATTCGGCCGAATCCCTTTCAAAGATTCTGGGAAAGAGGATCGATCTTTCGATACCCGAGGTCACGGTCAAGCCCATCGAGGGCATACCCGATTTCCTTGGAGACATCAACAGCGTCTATATCGGGGTGATGCTTCCTATCCTCGGCGACGCCAGGGGCACTCTTCTGTTTATACTCAAAGAGGATGTGGGCTTCTCTCTGATAGACATGCTGTACGGAACCGGTACGAGACAGACCAGGGAAATGGACGAGGACGGTGAATCAGCGCTCAAGGAGATCACGAACATCATCGGCTCTTCGGTGATAAACGTTTTCGCCGAGAAATCCGGCCTGGTTATCAAGCCGAGCGTGCCGACCATCGTGCACGATTATATGCAGTCGGTCATAGATTCGATCCTCGTGATGCACAACATGACCAACGATTACGCGATCATCATGGACACCGCTTTCTATTTCGAGGATGACAACATAATCGGTAATCTGCTCCTGCTGCCCGAGGCTGAATCGCTCAAAATTCTTGTTTCCCGTCTGAGGGCGCATGGCTGATAAAATCAAGGTATTGATCGTAGACGATTCGGCCCTTTTCAGGAAAGTGATCAGCGATATCCTCCAGACCGATCCGGCGATCGAGATCGTCGGCACCGCAAACAACGGCAAATCCGCGGTCATCAAGGCGCAGCAGCTCAATCCCGATGTCATAACCATGGACATCGAAATGCCCATAATGGACGGTCTGGCCGCACTCAGGGAAATCATGACGGTCAAGCCCAGGCCGGTCATCATGATGAGCGTGCTGACACAGTACGGGGCCGAAGCCACGTTCAAGGCCCTGGACATGGGCGCCGTAGATTTTGTTCCGAAACCTTCATCCGTCCTGTCTCTTTCTGCGGAAGAGATCGGCGACCTGCTCATTTCGAAAGTGAAGAACGTCGCCGGTTCGCACGTAAGGGTGGGCAAGGAAATCACGCAGGCCGGCGGCGCCGGAATCCAGCCTGCGAAGCAGGAAAAAACCGCCATAACGAAAAGGTATACCGCGGGGAGCATGAGCTCGAGAGTCGTTGGTATCGGCACCTCGACCGGGGGGCCTTCCGCGCTGCTCAGGGTTTTCCAGGATTTTCCTGAAAATTTTCCTGCCCCTGTCGTCGTGGTGCAGCATATGCCCGAGGGCTTTACCAGGGCTTTTTCTGAAAGGCTCAATCTGAATTCAACCCTTTCCGTAAAGGAGGCGGAGGACGGCGACAGGCTTCTGCCGGGACATGCCTTCATCGCGCCGGGCCATTCGCATATGACCGTCGAAGGAAGGGAAGGAAACAGGAAGATCAGGGTGTTCCAGAGCGAAAAAGTCTCGGGCCACCGGCCTTCGATCGACGTGCTGTTCAATTCCCTTGCCGAGAGTACGGGAAAAGAGTGCGTGAGCGTGATAATGACCGGCATGGGCAAGGACGGCGCCGACGGAATGCTGAAAATCCGCCAGAAGGGGGGCTTTACCCTGGCCCAGGACGAAAAGACGTCGGTCGTTTTCGGCATGAACAGGGTCGCCGTTAATATCGGCGCAGTACAGGAAATAGTGCCCCTTGAGGACATTACAAAAAAAATTGTTGAACATATTTAACGGGTTACTATAATGTAGAATCCGCGCAAGGTCATCGGCGCGGAGGCAATTTTTAAATAAATTAAGGGGATTATTTATTGCTTTTTTCTTGTTGCATGTGATATAATTAATCCGATTATAAGAGAAAGGTAGTTTATCCAACAATACAGGAATGAGAGTTCCGAAACTTAACTGGGAGATCGACAATGGCGACCATTTTAATCGTTGATGACGCAAAATTCATGAGAACGCTGGTTAAAGACGCTCTTGTTCCCGCAGGGCATGAAATAGTCGGCGAAGCTGAAAATGGAAACGAGGCTGTTGAATTATATAAGAAGCTCAAGCCCGAACTTGTGACCATGGATATCACCATGAGGGAAAAGGACGGCATCGAGGCGGCAGAAGAGATTCTCACCATCGATCCTTCGGCGAAGATAATAATGGTTACCGCTCTCGGCCAGGAGAATCTCCTGACCAAGGCCATAAAGCTGGGCGTCAAAGACTTTGTCGTGAAGCCCTTTCCTCCGGAGCGGCTGCAGAAAGCGGCCGAAAAGGCCCTCGGCTGATCCATAAAGCCAACCGAACGAAGACCCCGATTTGCCGTTTTTTTGAAAGTCGGGGTTTTTTTATTGATTTTTTTCACGGCCGCCATTCTAAAGATCAGATGCCCCTTCAAACGCGGTGAGTTTCATTAAAATTTGCAGTAAAAACTGGTAGCGATGATCGAAGAAAACAACACCCTTGCCGGCCAGGAAAGCGACGACAGGTATATCATCCACATCGAAAATTTCGAAGGGCCGCTCGATCTTCTCTGGGACCTGATCAAAAAGGCGAAAATCGACATTACCGAGGTTTCGCTCTCGAAAATTACCGAGCAGTATATCGCATACCTCAAGCTCATGGAAAGCATAAACGTGAAGATCGCCACGGAATTCATCTGGATGGCGTCGGAACTGCTCCATTACAAGAGCAAGGCCCTGCTGCCGTCGGGAGACATCGACGACGAATACTTCGTGCCGCCCCTGCCTCCGGAGCTGATCGAAAAGCTCCTCGAGTACAAGAAATTCCAGAAAGCCTCGGGCCAGATGCGCGACCTTTATGACCAGCGGTCCGATATTTTCACCCGCCAGAACAACCTGGAGGAGATGCTCGGGACCGACGAGTATATCGAGGTATCGCTTTTCGACCTGCTGAAGGCCTTCGCGGATGTCATGGAATCCCAGTCGGTAATCGAGCAGGAGGAAATAATATTTGACGAGATACTGGTGAGCGACAGAATTGAATACATCACCTCCCTTCTCAAGGAGAGGGAGTATGTGCTTTTTCATGAAATCTTTTCCAAACGGCCGTCGAGGGCGGAGATCGTGGCCTCGTTCCTGGCCGTCCTTGAGATGACAAAAACATCGATCGTCAAGGTCCTGCAGCACAGGGTCTTCGGCGATATACGCGTGCTCAGAAATTTTTCTCTCGAGCAGCTGTAACGGGTGATACATGGACGAAGAAAAAGAAATAATAGAGGAAGAGGATCTCGGCGAGGCGGAGGGTTCTCCTGATGCAGGGGATTCTTCAGACAATGCGGCGCAGGCTGCGGATTACGGCGCTCCCGAAGACCTGGCATCGGACGACGAATATGCCAGGGGCCTTTTCGAGGCGATAATCTTCCTAAGCAATGAGCCGATTCCGCTTTCCTTTTTCGTGAAGAATTTTTCGATCGATCCGGACCACGCGAAAATAATCCTCGATTCCCTGATCGACGAGTACGAGGAGCGCGACGGAGGGATCAGGCTGGCCGAAATATCGAACGGGTTCCAGTTCGTGACCGGGGCCAGGTACGCGGACCATATCAGGCGCGCCATGGGCCTCAGAAAAAAGGAGACCCTTACCAAGGGGATGCTGGAGACGTTGTCGATCATCGCGTACAATCAGCCGATCGTGCTTGCCGACATCGACGAGTTCAGGGGAGTGTCATCGCGGATGATGGTGGCGAACCTGATGAAAAAGAACCTGGTCAAGCCGGTCGGCAGGAAGGAGCTTCCCGGACGGCCCCTGGCTTACGGGACCACCGAGGAGTTCCTCAGGTATTTCGGGCTGAACAAGCTTTCTGACCTGCCGAGGCTCTCTGAAATCAAGGAATTTTCCCTGGACAGCGAGGAGCAGGGCGGATGAAAAACGGCGGCCTTGACATGAACCTTCTCGATGCGCTGTCACGCAGGGCGGAGGCGTTCATCGACTCGTTCAGGAGAGAGCAGGTTCCGCCGGGCGGGATCTTCGCCGCGATCAAGCGCGACATTCATGACTATATCGACGCCAATTACCGGGGCCCCATTCCCGGCGAGGTGGTCAAACAGGTATACAACGAAATACTGACAGCAGCCTTATCGGTCGTGCGGCCGCTCAAGGTCGTATACATGGGTCCCGAGGGCACCTACTCGAACCAGGCCACGATGGAATTTTTCGGCGCGACCGTCGAAAGCGTGCCCATGAGAACGATATCCGACGTGTTCCATGACGTTGAGGCCGGCAAGGCGGATTTCGGGGTCGTGCCGGTCGAGAACAGCAACGAGGGGGCGGTGACCTATACCCTCGACGAACTGATCGAGACCGACCTCCAGATCGTTGCCGAGAAATACACCCGAATCTCGTGCAGCGTTCTTTCCAAAGACGGCTCCCTGGAATCAGTCGGCAAGCTGTACACCCACCCGCAACCGCTGGGCCAGTGTAAAGGATGGCTGCGAAAGAACCTGCCGAACGCCGAAATCTGCATCGTCGAATCAACTTCCCGCGCAGCGGAGATCGCGTCCGTGGAAAAAGGCGCGGCCGCGATTGGCTCGTCGGCGGCCGCCGGTATATACGGCCTCAATGTTCTCGCGGATCATGTCGAGGATTCGCGGCAGAACTATACCCGGTTTTTCATCATCGGCCGCGACAGGACAAAACCGACAGGGAAGGACAAGACGTCCATCGTGTTCTCCATCAAGGACAGGCCGGGTGCCCTGTTCGATGTGCTTTCCCATTTTAAAAACACCGGCATAAACATGACCAAGATCGAATCCAGGCCCGACAAGAAAAAGATGTGGGAGTATAATTTTTTCATTGACTTCATGGGCCACAGGGAAGATACGAAAGTCGGAGAGGTTCTCGTTAAAATCAAGAGCGACGCGATTTTTCTGAAAGTGCTTGGTTCTTATCCCGTGGCAAACTGACGCCGGGTTTTTTTCGACGCATTCCCTGATCCGGAGGCTTTCCTCCTTGAATAACCTGGAAAACGGCTGATTGACAATGTTTCATGACATCGCAGTTATCGGGCTCGGCCTGCTGGGCGGCTCACTGTGCAAATGCGCGAGGAGAAACATCCCGGGGTCGAGAATGACGGCCTATGGACGGGACCTGTCGAAGCTCGCCCCGGCCCTCGACGACGGCGCGGTGGACGAAATCGGCCTCGTTGACCGCATGCAGCTTTCCGGCAAGGACCTTGTCGTGGTATGCACTCCGGTGATCAGGTCCGTTGAAATAATTCGCGCCGTGCTCCAGCGGCGCGACCTGGACGGCAATGCGGTCGTGATCGATGTGGGCAGCGTCAAGCAGGGCGTCATCGACGGCGTGGCGGATCTTCAGAGGGCCGGCAGCTTTGTCGGGTGCCATCCGATGGCCGGATCGGAACAGACGGGATACTCGCACAGCGATGCTGACCTTTACCGGGACGCGTCGGTGATCATCACCCCTTCCCCGGCGAACGATGAATCAGTAATACGGCGGGTCGATGAATTCTGGCGGAAACTCGGCGCAAAAACAAGCAGGGTCGACCCCGCCGATCACGATTTCCGGGTATCGCTCACCAGCCATGTCCCGCATATCGCCGCCTGCCTTCTGGTAAGACTCCTGGCCTCGGGCGCGGCAGATGGGGAGATCGACCATATGCTGCCTTTCATCGGCAACGGTTTCAGGGACATGACCCGCATCGCTTCCGGGTCGCCGGACATGTGGAGCGATATTGTCCTGATGAACAGGGAAAACATCGCAAGGGCGCTTGCCGGTTTCGCCGGGGAGTTCGATAAGTTCAGGCAGCGCTACCTCGATTCCGGGAACGCCTCGGCGGACCGGCTTGCCGAGTTTTTCTCGGGAGTAAAATCGCTTAAAAACGGAATTCAGTGATGAAAAGGGTCAAGATAGCCATTGACGGACCGGCCGGATCGGGGAAGAGCAGCGTCGCCAGGGAGGTCGCACTCGATATCGGACTGCAATACATCGATTCCGGGGCGCTGTACCGCTCGGTAACCTGGTTCTTTCTTCAGAAGGGGCCCGTGGATGCGGGAACCGATTTCACCGCCGGGCTTTCGGAGTGCTCGATCAGGCAGGAGTTCCTGGCGGACGGCACGTGCAGGACCTTCGTGAACGGCGCCGATGTCTCCCGGTCCATTCGCAGCGAGGAGATTGCCAGGCACATCGGGGCGGTCTCGGACAGTGTGCCGGTCAGGAATTTCGTGAATTCCCTCCTCAGGGACTTTTCGCGCGAGCATTCGGTGATCATGGACGGCCGCGATATCGGAACCGTCGTTTTTCCGGACGCCGACCTCAAGATTTACCTTGACGCCTCGGTCGAGGTCAGGGCCTCGAGGAGGGTCAATGAATACAAAGAAATGGGAAAAAATGTTGACGAAAATCTAATCAAAAAACAGATTATACTTCGTGATGAGCAGGATAAAAGCAGGCCCTTCGGCGCTCTGGTTAAGGCCGAAGACGCGCTGTATCTCGACACGACCGGAATGAATAAAAAGGAAGTTGTTGGCAGGATTAAAGACCTGGTGAGCCGGGTTCTCTGATGCCGGAAAACCGCATGTCAGTTTCATGACCCTCCCAGTGAGGCCGGGTTTCAATCTTTTATCCGCATGTCAGTTTGCCGGAAATTCTGTTAACAGTCAATGAGGGTTGTATTTATGGACCAGATACCGCAGGAATTCAACGAAACCATAGACATGGAACATGTAGCCGATTCGGCTCTTGAAGATATAGCTGCAGGCCAGATCATAAGCGGTGAAATCGTGACCATCGACTCCGATTTCGCCTATGTGAACGTCGGCACCAAGTCCGATGGCAGAATCCCCATCGAGGAATTCGAAACAAGGCCGTCTGTCGGCGACGTGGTCAGCGTCATGCTGAAGCACAAAAAGATGAAAGACGGCATGTACCAGTTTTCCCACCGGGCCGCAGAGTTCGAGAAGGGCTGGCAGGATTTCATCCAGTCGTACAGGCAAGGAAACGTCAAAGTCAGCGGAAGGGTCGTCAACTCGATCAACAAAGGCAAGCTCGTGGATTGCGGCGGCGTTTCAGCCTTCCTTCCTTTTTCGTTGACCGCCGACCTGAAGGGTAAAAGCAAGACTGAGGAATCATATACCTTCCTTGTCAAAAGCGTCGACGAGAAGAAAAAGACGATCGTCGTTTCGAGAAAGGACTTTCTTGATGAAGAAAACGCCGCCAAATGGGAATCCTTTGCCTCAAAATACAATGTCGGCGACAGGATTAAAGGCAAGGTTATAAAGTTCGTCGAATTCGGCGCTTTCATAGAAGTCGAGGGTATCGACGCCCTTCTTCACCGCAACGATATGACCTGGAAGAAGGTCTTCAAGCAGAGGAAGCTCCTCAAGCTCGGCGAAGAGGCCGAATTCATGATTCTCGATATCAACCGCCCCGAGGGCAAAATATCCCTGGGCCTGAAGCAGCTCACCGCGGACCCATGGTCGGTTGCCGCCGAAAAATACAGTGCGGGAGACATCGTGAAAGGAACCGTTGTGACCGTGACCACCTACGGCGCTTTTGTGGAGATCGAGGACGGCATCGAGGGATATCTCGGCGCGAGCGAGATTTCCTGGACAAAGAATTCGGTAAACGTAAAGGAATGCCTCGAAAAGGGACAGGAACTCGAGCTGAAGATACTCGACATCAACCCCGCCGAGAAGAAACTTTCGCTTGGGCTCAAGCAGACCCTCCCGAACCCATGGGACACGATCGATGAAAAGTATCCGGTCGGATCCGTCCACAGGAGAAAGGTCAAGAAGATCGTGAAATTCGGCTTATTCGTCGAGCTTGATGACGATATCGACGGGCTCGTACACATCTCGGACGTGAGCTGGAACGACGATGCCAAGGATTTAGGCAGGCTTTTCAAGGCCGGGGACGAGGTCGAGTTCAAGATTCTCGACATCAAGAAAAACGAGATGAAGATATCATGCGGGATCAAGCAGCTCATCAAATCCCCCTGGGTCCTTATAAGCGAAAAATACCCGCCCAGAAAAAAGGTCGACGGCGTTATCTCGGGAATCACCCCGTTCGGTCTTTTCGTCAAGCTCGAGGATGATGTCGAGGGGCTTGTTCATATTTCAGAGGTTTCCCGCAGAAGGCTCGAGAACCTCGAGGAGCACTTCAAGATAGGAGAACCGATCGGCGCCGTCGTAATCGGCGTCGACGTCGAGAAAAAGAGGCTTTCACTGAGCGTTAAGAATTACGAGATCGTTTCCGAAAAGGAAGAGCTTGACCGGATTATGAAGCAGTCAAGCCCGACCAGGGCGACACTGGGCGATTTCGTCGATTTAAAGCTCGAGGAGTGACATGGCAGACAGAATTCAGATCAACAAGAACAAGATCGTAATCGAAAGGAATATCGTCGAAAGATCCCTCATGCAGGCGAGGGATTTCGTCAAGGACAAAAGAAAGGTCTTTCTCGGCGCCCTGATCGGTTTTTTTGTCGTTTGTATCGCAGGAATAGGGGCGTATCTGTACATCGAATCTTCAATGAGCAAAATCCAGGTGCGTTTCGAGAAAGCGTTCGAGAAGTACCGCTCCGCGAAGGATTCGGGCGACAGGGAGGCGCTGGCTGCAGTGACCAGGGAATTTGACGATATAGCCTCGTCATCCGTTTTTGGTTTTTATCATGACATCAATTACTACATGCTTGGGAACATATATTTTGACGAGGGCCAGTTCAAGAAAGCCAAGGAAAACCTTATCTCCTTCGCCGATAAGTCCTCCTCGGAGCTTTACGTGCAGCTCGCCATCGTAAAGGCCGGTATCGCTGCAGAGCAGGACGGCGATGTCGACGAAGCCCTGGGCATCTACAAGCGCTTTGAAAAAGATTTTCCAGAGAGCATAATATCCGAACAGGCTTTTTTTAATATGGGCGCGATCTACGAAAAGAAGAAGGACAGCTCGAGCGCCAGGGAATACTATAACAAGGTCATTTCCCTGTATCCGCAATCCCTTTTTGCCCGGAGGGCCAAAAAGAGACTGATGCTGATGCCGGTTTCTGTGATGTAGCATGGTCCGCCAAAAAAAATGCTTTTTTTAATAAAAATGTTGACATACAATGTCACATGCAGAAAATCCATGATGTTTTTTTTCATATCTAATGAGTAATGGAGTTAAGCCGTGGCTGTACCAAAGAGACGAAAATCAAAATCGAAAACAAGAATGCGCAGGTCCCATGACGCTATCGGCGTTCCGAACCTGAGACCGTGTCCCAAATGCGGCGCATATACGATGCCTCACCGGGTTTGTCCTGAATGCGGTTACTATAAGGGCGAACTGGTAGTCGAAAAAAAGGTAAAAATCAAAGAATAACCGCTTATGATCAGGCTATAGACATCTGGAGGGTTGCGCAGGCGCAGCCCTTTTTTTGCGCACTGGCTTGTGCTCTTTTATATCTTGACAACTGAATATCATCAAATGATAATGATTACTCGCGACGGCGTTGAATTTTTGTTTCAGTCATGGCCGGGTAAACCACGGCGATGATGGGGGTTTTGATGGACGGCGAATTTGAAAGGGTGAGAAAAATAATCTGCGAACAGCTCGATGTATCGGAATCCATGGTGACAGCTGACGCATCCATCATCGATGATCTGGGTGCAGGCTCGATCGATACAATCGAGCTCGTCATGGCTCTCGAAAGCGAATTCGGCATAGATATCCCCGAGGAAGATGCCGAGTCGCTGATAACGGTAGACGACGTTGTGAGATATATTCGATCAAAGATATAGCAAGCATGGTATCCGACAGCACGAAATTATCGATCGAAGAAAGGAAAAGGACCAAGAGGCACAGAATCCGCCAGCTTGACAAATTAATGTCGTTTATCGGCGTCAAATTCAAGAACAAATCCCTCCTGAGCAGGGCGCTGACCCATCGTTCATACGTAAACGAATCCGGATTCCAGACGCGGGACAACGAAAGGCTCGAATACCTCGGTGACTCGGTGCTCGCGCTGGTGGTCAACGAATACCTCTACAGCAGCTTCGAGGATTACAAAGAGGGAAATCTGGCAAAGATAAAGTCCGCCGTCGTATCCGAGGCGACGCTCGCGAAGGCGGCATTGCGGATCGACCTTGGTCACTACATACTCATGGGCAAAGGGGAGGAGCAGTGCGGCGGAAGGGATCGCCCATCGATCCTCGCCAACACTCTCGAGGCGATCATCGGTTCGATCTACCTGGATTCGGGCCTGAAAGAGAGCAGAAAATTCATTTTAAATCTGCTGAAAAGGGATATCGAGAGGATCGACAGCCTCACCTACCTGAGGGATCCGAAAACGACGCTGCAGGAATATGTCCAGAAAAAATACAAGGAACGGCCCGTCTATGAAGTCGTAGAGGAAAGGGGCCCGGATCATAGCAAGGAGTTCATTGTAAGGCTCGTAATAAACGGGTCGGAGATACTCAGGGGCGAAGGCACGAGCAAACGGAAAGCCGAGATGGACGCCGCGATGGAAACCCTGAGGAAAATCGAAACAGGGGAGCTTTTAATTTGATGCCGCCTTCCAAAACCGTCAGGATACGCGTATGCGGGATACTCGTCGAGAACGGCCGCCTGCTCCTGATTTCACATAAGAAGGATGGAGGTATTTACTGGCTTTTGCCCGGAGGGGGTGTAAACTACGGCGAATCGCTGGACCAGGCCCTTGTGCGGGAATTCATGGAGGAACTCAATATAGGCATCGCGATCGGACCGCTGGCCATGGTATGCGATTCCATCGATCCCGAGGGCGAGAGGCACGTGCTCAATATCTGTTTCAGGTGCACCTATGATTCGGGGGAATTTCGCATCGGCTCGGAGGAAAGGCTTCATGGATATTCCTTTTTCGACGCCGAAAGCCTCGGCGAACTGCCGATGTATCCCCCGCTGAATGGTCCACTGGTTTCGATATTGAATAATTCCAATAAAGAAATATATCTGGGTAGAATATGGCAGGACAAATAGACAAAATATCGGTGAAGACCGGCAAAATTTCCCATGTGATCTATATCGGAAACCGGATACTCGATTCTCTATTTGAGAAGGACGAGATCAGGAACGCCGACAAGGTGGCGATTGTGGCAAGCTCGCGCGTTTTCGAGATTCATGAGCGGTATATACGCAGCGCCATTCAGCATATGAACGAGCCGGAAATATTCCTCATGGCCGACGGCGAAGAGAATAAGAATTACAGGTATGCCGAAATGTTTCTTGAGGATTTTCTGGCTAAAGGCCTCACGAGACAGTCGGTCGTCATCGGGATTGGCGGCGGCGTCGTGGGGGATTTCGCCGGTTTCCTCGCCTCGATATATATGAGGGGCATCAGGGTGATACACGTGCCCACGACGCTTCTCGCGATGGTCGATTCCAGCATAGGGGGAAAGGTCGCGGTCAATCTTTCAGCCGGAAAAAACATCGTTGGCTCCTTCCATCAGCCTTCCATGGTGGTCACCGATATATCCTTTCTGCACACCCTCGATGACGCCGAGTTCAAAAACGGCCTGGTCGAGGCGCTCAAGCACGGCCTGATCGGCGACAGGTCTTCGGTGCGGATTTTTGAAAGCAACGACACCGACTCGATACGGGACGACAAGGTCATCGCCCAGCTCATCACTCAGTCGGCTTCGTTCAAGGCCGCGGTCGTCGAGGCCGATGAGAAAGAAAGCGGAAGAAGGGCGATCCTAAACTACGGGCACACGATAGGCCACGCGATCGAGTCGCTTTCAGGTTACAAGGACATCACTCATGGCGAGGCGGTTGCTCTCGGGATGAAGGTCAAACTCGCTGTTTCGAAAAAGCTCGGGTGGCTCACCGACGACGATATAAAGCGTATAGGGGTCATTTTCAAGACATATGATCTTGTAAGGAAGGACGTCTCATTCGCCCCTGATGAAATCATCGCACATATGCAGTACGATAAGAAGAACGCCGGCGGTAAATTCAACTTCGTGCTGTTGAAAGGCATCGGCAATCCCCTTTATAACCAGCAGATAGACGAAAAAGTGCTCTACGAAGTGCTCGAAGAGTCGTTCGGGTGACGGTCGCGGATAAGGGAAATGCTTAACTACACCGTCAGAGAGAACAACGGCGTCAAGATCATAGATCTTTCGGGAACCCTGACGGCGCAGGACGAGGAAACGTTCAAATCCCTGGTGCAGCGCATCACCGAAAAGGAAAGCGTCATCATCAACCTTGAAAACATAACGCTCGTCAGCTCCTCGGGGCTGTCCTCGCTTGTCGATGTTTCGTTTTTCGCGAAAGAGCACGGGACCAGGGTCATTTACGTGTGGCCGAGCGACGATCTCATCCGCCTCGCCGAGGACATGGACGTGTACGCGTTCCTTCTTTTCGCCGGAAGCATAGAGGAAGGGCAGACCAAGATAAAGTATTTCACCTGACACCCGGCAAACGGCAAAGCTCAGTTCTCGGGAAAAAAGTGCACCTCGGGCCTGCCGTTGAAGATGTTTTTCGACATGACCGCATCGACTCCGAAGTATCTCCTGACCGTTTCTGCCGTGATTATCGACGGCTTGCCCTCCTCGACAATCCTTCCCTGATAAATTACCGCGATCCTGTCGGACATCTGAGACGCGAAGTTGATGTCGCTGGTGCAGAAAAGTATGGCCGCATGAGCGCGCGCAGATATTTTCGCCAGGGTCCTGTGCAGGAGCCGGAGTGAATTCAGGTCAAGGAACCTGCCGGGCTCGTCCAGGACGATCGTGCGGGGCTCCCGTGTGAACGCGTGGGCAAGGAGGGCGAGAACAAGGTCGTTTTTGCAGAGTTCGCCGATTTTTTCGCTGCTGGATCGTTCAATACCCAGGTCGGCGATATAGGTTCCCGCAATTTCACGGTCCACATCGGTAAGCGGCGAGAGAGGGCTCCTGCCGCAGACCCTGGACAGGACAACAAAATTCTCCAGGGTGTCCTCGGTGTTGAGCGGCGAGGCTCCGTTGAAAAACGAAACCGAGCGCTCCCTTTCCCTTTTGTTCATTTTTTTGATGTCGCGCCGGTCGAGCAGCACCGAGCCCCGGTAGCTTTTCAGACGTCCGGCCGCGGCAAGCAGAAGAGAGCTCTTTCCTGAGCCTGCAGGCCCGATGATTCCCACGATCTCGCCGTCCGCGCATGAGATGCTCGCGTCATCGAGCACCGTTTTTCCGCCGAAAGAAAGAGTTATGTTTGAAATTTCAACCATCAGGACGCCCGCCAGAAAAATGATTTTCCCCCGGATTCATCGATAAATCCTCCCGCAGTTTCTTCGGTGAAAAGCGAAAAGCGCCTGGGTCGCAACCAGCGATACCGCGACAGCCCCGGCAGGGCAGAGATTCCGGCTTACTGAAGAGAGTATCAGCGCGAAAAGAACCGCCGCCGCCGTTGATTCGGCGAAGGCATACCGGCTTCTCGATGAAGCCATCAGGTAGTACGCAACGCCTCCGAAAACGCCGACAAGCGCGTATGAAATTGAAAGTGCGAGGGCCTTCCCGGCGATAAGAACGGCTTTTACTCCGGCATATTCGGCATACGGGGGACGGTAGTATTCGCGTCCGTGGGAATAAAGGACGAGTGTGTCCCGGGCCCGATATACGAACACCGCCGCGGCGGCAAGCAGCGCGACCATGGCGGCAGGGAAAAAAGTCCCGGTTTCGTGCAGCGCCCATCCGGTCAGCCAGGTCGTGATGTCGGCCCGCGCCGCGCCTGCGCGCTGCAGATAAATCATGCCTGCCGCTATGGCTGCCATGACCGAAAGCAGCGCTCCCATGACGGGAAACTCTCTCCGGTTTGATCCGGTTATGAATGAATTTGCCGTTTCGGCGGCAATGATCGCGGCAAGGGAGGCGGCCCAGACGAATAATCCGCCGAGACCGGCGCCGGCGCCTATCGCGTAAACGGCGATAAACGCCACGGCGGCGTTTCCGTTTTGAACGAAGTCGGAGTGCGAGTACGGATCGCAGAAATTGAGGAAAGAATAAATCCAGCCGAAACCCGCGCCGGTCAGCGCCAGCGCCAGAGTTGATACAGCCATTCCGAGGCGGATGGATGCGACGGCGCACACGATGACGAGCGATATTCCCAGAAAAAGGTTTCTCGGATTGGCATTTTGTGCGGGTGTTTCGGTCAATGCGGGTGCGAACCTCCATCGGGATGGTCCGGGGCGGAGTTCTCTGCCGGTGAGTGAATCGGCTCTTCGGGTCGGGCAGCCTCTTCGGATTGTTGCCGTGATTCGGCTTCTCTGGCCCTTTTCTCCTTCTCAATCTGGGCCTCGCGCTCCTTCTGGCGCCTTGTCTCTTCCTGGCGCCGCGCTTCCTCCTGCTGCCTGCGTTCCTGTTCTAAATTCGCGATTATGCGCGAGAGATGTGAATCGGACCGGGCCTCCCTCGCGAATTCATCGTTCGACATCGCGCGCTCGATTATTTCGCGCGCCCTGTCGTCCCTGCCGCTTCTCGCGTAGGCCTTGCACAGGACGGCCTGGTCCTTCGGCGCGAGAGAAATTTTTTCGAAGTGATCGATGGCCGCATCATACCTGCCGAGCTGGTAGCTCGAATGAGCGGCCATGAGACGCAGATCATGTGTGATGGCGCCCGCTCTGGCCTGTCCGATGAAGTCGAGAGCCTTCTGATATTCCTTTTTTTCATAATATCCCGCGACGAGTATGGGGATTATTCTCGCGTACCTGGCTTCATCGCCGTCCGCCTTCGCCAGGGAGTATACCCTGTCGAAATAGGAAAGGTAGCGCCAGTCTTTCCGGTTGTAGTAGATGCTGCCGATCTGGAAAAGGATAGCGGCGTTGTCCGGTTTCAGCGACTCCGCTTTCACCAGTATCTTCAGGGCCTCGTCGAATTTTTCCTGTTTTATCATGACGGCCGCCTCGAGAAGCAGCGGATCGAGCGACGACGGCCTTATCTTGCGGGCCCTTTCGAGGTCGAGCTCGGCGTCGACAAGATCGCCGAGGTTGTAATTGCAGTTCGCCTTTTTTATGAGGATGTGGTATTCGGTGTCGTTGTCGTTGAGCCCGAACTCGTCGGCTTTCGAGTAATACTCGAGTGCGGAGGAATAGTATTTTTTTTCGTAATAAATGTCTCCCATGATGAGCTGGACTTCAGAATAGAACGGTATGCGCTCCGCGATGTCGGAGAAATAACCGGATGCGTTGCCGATATCGCCTTTTTTATAGTAGGCAAGGCCTATCTCGAATTTAGGCGCCAGAAACGAGCTGTCGCTCCTCAGCGCCTCCCTGAACAGTTCCTGCGCCCTTTCATGGTCTCCCCTCTCTTTCGCGTCCATTCCCTCTTTGTATTTTGCGATCGCTTCGTTGTCGTCGGTCCAGAGGTACTTGTTGATGATTCCTTCCATTTTCGTGCGGGCGCCTTCATCCCTCAGCGCATGCCACATTTCCTTGCAGGCGACCATGAGCGCTGCATAGTCCCCCCTCTGTTCGGTCAGGATGATCACGTTCCAGTAGGCGTTTCGCTTGTATTTTCTGGTGGTCGAGGGAACGGCGATCGCCTTTCTGAAATGGTCCTCGGCCGCCGGATAGTTTTCCTGCATTTTCTCGATTTCACCGAGGAAATAATACGAATCCCCGTGGTCGCCTTTTTCGACCTGCTTGAGGAACATCTCCCTGGCCTTGTCGTATTTTTTGTATATGTAGTATTTTTTGCCTTCGTCGAAGTACCCGGCATTTGCGGCATAAGGCCCGATCAACGAGATAATGAGGAGAAATAAAAGGAATAAGGACGGTTTTTTCATTGTTTTAGCGCACAGGTAAAAGATTAAGTAGTTACAGCCCCGTCGGCGCTTTTTGTCAAGATAATTTGGATTATTTATGTTTGACTCGCCGGTCTTCGTCGGCCATACTGTTGCGCCGGAGGAGCCGTGTCTTCAATAATGAAATCGACCCTTATCGTGGCGCTGTCGACCATGACGAGCAGGATTCTCGGATTCGTCAGGGAGGCTCTTTTTGCGGCTTTTTTCGGCGCCACGGGGATCACCGACGCCTTTTTCATCGCGTTCAGGATCCCGAACCTTTTCAGGAGACTGGTGACCGAAGGGGCTCTTTCGGTTTCTTTCATCCCTGTCTACACCGAAACAAGGATCAAGCGCGGAGAGGGCGAGGCCCTTGAACTCGCGCAGAAGACATTCACTCTCCTTTTATCGGCAACCGCAGCCATCGTTCTCGCAGGAGTCGTTTTTTCCCCGGAAATCGCGGGGCTGATGGGCTGGGGGATCGACGATCCGTTTGTCCTTGGAACCGCGGCTCGCCTGAACCGGATGCTGTTCCCTTTTCTTCTCTCCGCGGTGTTTGTCGCATTCTCGATGGGGGTGCTCAATTCGCACGGATTTTTTTTCGCGCCGTCGTTCGCGACGGTGCTGCTCAACGCGGGCATCATCTCAGGCATACTCGTCTCGGTGAGTTTCATGGCCGAACCGATCTACGGCGTGGCCGCAGGGCTGCTCGGCGGGGCGGTGCTCCAGTGCCTGATCCAGGTCCCCTATCTCGCGAAGTCGGGCTTCAGAATGAAGTTCTCCCCCGACACCGCCCACCCGGGGGTGAGAAAGATATTTTCGCTGGCGCTTCCCTCCCTCCTGGGAATCGCGGTCTACCAGGTGAACATTCTCGTCAGCACCGTCATGGCTTCCAGGCTCACCCGGGGCAGCATATCTTACCTGTATTACTCCGACAGGCTCACGGAGCTGGTGCTCGGGGTGTTCATAATGTCGATCGGAAATGTAATCCTTCCCGAGATGTCGAGGCTGTCCGCATCGAGCGAGATCGGCAGGATCAGGTCGCTGTATGCTTCGTCGATACGCGCCTCCCTGTTCCTTGCGGTTCCCGCCATGGCCGCCCTGGCGGCGGTCGGATACCCGGTGATTTCGGTTCTGTTCATGAGGGGGAGCTTCGGTCCGGAAGATGCGCGAATGACATACCGCGCACTGGTTTTTTCGTGCCTGGGACTCGCGCCGATAGCGGTGCTCAGGATCGCCGCCCCAACTTTCTATTCGCTCAGCGACACGCGCAGTCCCGCCATCGCGGCCGCCGTCTCCTTTATCGTGAATATTGCGGCCGGCTGGCTTCTTATGGGGTCCTCGCTGAAACACGGCGGTCTTGCCCTCGCCAACTCGATTTCCGTAACGGTTCAGATGGTCCTTCTTCAGCTGTGGCTCAGGAAAAAAATCGGCGCGATCGGGGCCAGGGATATTCTTCTCCCCCTTGCGAAGTATGCCGCGGCGGCGGCGCTCATGGCGTGCTCGACAGCGCTGATCGCGTCGTTTTTCGACTGGACCTCGGGCTCTTTCGGTTCAAGGGCGCTGGGGCTTTTCCTGATCGTTTCGGCGGGAATGCTCGTGTATTTTCTGGCCTGTCTGGCCATGGGAACAGGGGAGGTGGATTATCTGCTCGGAAAACTGAAAAAAAAATGGAGGATTGACCGGGGCGGGGACTTGACCGGGCGTGGGAAACGGCTATAATGGAGCATGAGCAGCGAAACCGCTTCAAAATGCGTCGAGGATTAGCATGAAAAATGAAAAAATCGTTCCGCAGACGCAGCTTGATGAGCAGTCCGCCGAAGAAACCGAACAGTTCGTGACCTTCATGATCGGTAACGAACGGTACGGAGTGGATATCCTCAAGGTGCGCGACATCATCGATATGGTCGAAATCACCCAGGTGCCGCGCAGCCCGGCCTGCCTGAAAGGAGTCATCAATCTCAGGGGCAAGATCGTTCCCGTCGTCGATCTTCGCCTGAAGTTCCGCATGCCCGAGATTCCCTATACCGGCGTAACCGTGATCATCGTGGTGGAGGTGAGATCGAAATTGATCGGGATGATCGTCGATTCGGTCTCGGATGTCGTCGATGTGGCGGTTTCAACAATCGATCACGGCAGCTACTTCAGAACCGGCATACGCGACGAATTCGTGAGCGGTGTCGGCAAGCACGACGAAGGCCTGATCATCATACTTGATGTCGAAAAGATACTGCAACCGGAAGACCGGTGCTCCCAGGAAAAGAGCTGAAACCCCCATCATCCGGTCAGCGTATGCCCGCTCCATTCAGAACCGCGTCCATGACCCTGTCGATGTCGGAAAGATCGTCAAAAAAATGGTCCGGGTTTTCCGAGATAAGCGATTCCCTCGGCGTCCATCCCGTGCCTACCGATATCGAAACCGCGCCCGAGGCCCTGGCGCATGTGATGTCGTGCACGGTGTCCCCGATGATGACCATGTCCTCGAATGGAATGTCGAGATCGAATCGTTCGAGCAGTATCTTTTTTGCGACCGGCGGCAGCCCGTTCCTGTGCTGCGCGTCGTCCCCGTAGGCGCCGAATTTGAAATATCTGTCCAGGCCGAATCTTTGCAGCTTGATGTGCGCGCTCTCGGTGAAGTTACCGGTGAGGAGCCCGGTTATCGCGCCGGGGCATCCGC
>ERZ795054.926-NODE-926-length-30904-cov-4.533275_pt1 | contig 30904 bp, 30 predicted proteins | sample MGYA00375138_ERZ795054 | MGnify/ENA primary metagenome ERZ795054 (study PRJEB30183, sample SAMN05720215) | anaerobic digester metagenome | isolation source: active sludge of municipal wastewater-treating anaerobic digesters | place: USA | collected 2014-12-23 ... | reverse complement strand
TAATGAAAATCGTGTTCCAAAACAGCCTCAACCATTTTCTTTTTCTTCGTGCCGACGTTCTCTTTCGTATTCATTATCTCGGCGAGCTCTACCTGGGGCTTCTCACAATTGAAATAGCCAAAAACCATCTGAAGCGCGGCCGGCCCGCAGAAATAGTCATTTATCTGCTTCACAAAAGGAATATCTAGTTTTATGGCTCTTGTTTGCATGTTTAATAAACGTCTTTTATACCATATTTAAAACAAAACGCAAGAGCCTCCTCTTTTTAAAAGAGGAGGCTCGCAGTCCCGTAGGAGGTTACTAAATAGAATCTATTAGTTCCCTTGTGCGTAGGCGAAGTCGGATTCCGGGAGATAAAAAATTAAGTAAGAAAATAACTAATTCGAACCTTCCTGGCGGGACAAGTTCCTTTGTCGCTTGACATTATTAAACATCCATATTATATTGTCGGCTCAAGGGAAGGGCGCTAAGAAACGCTCCCGGCTCTCACAAAACACGGGAAGGAGATGGTCTTGCATGAAGAGATTCATGGTCCCGCGAGTCTGCCGTTGCAAGGACGGCTGCACCAGGTGTCTTTAAGGTAAGACGTTAAACATACCTACGGAGGGGCGCCACACGGCTCCCCTCTTTTTTATTACTACAATTTCCTAAATAAATGGTTTATAACTTTCGACTATCTATCGCCCAATGGAGAAGAGATTGCCTCTGCCTCCTCCTACAATTCAAATCCCCTGCCCGGCAATTTTTCTTCACCTGCGCAATGTGTCTCGCGATAGCTCGCCACCTCTTTATCTGTTTCTCATCTTCTTCCGGCAAGCGCCTGCCCATATAGTATCGGCAATACCACTGAAACCATCCGCGAGGATCGTGCTTTTCATTTATCCAACCCTTCGCCCTCCACGCAGAAAGCGGCTGGCTCGCGTTCACCTTAAAATAATTCAATTCGGGGTCGTGCCTCTCGTGGCAAAGCTTCGCCTCCTTGTACCAATCGGCCGGAAACTCCTTTTTGCAGTCGGTCATATACCTACCACCAAACACACCGAGGGCAAGCATCTCTTTCGGCGTGAGCTGTGGCTTGAAATCTTTTGCAAAATTCTTCCCGACGGGCTCCGTGAGCTCGTACAGATACCCCTTCTGCATAATATCGTTCACTACGATCTTTTTCATATACGAAGATTATATCATCTGTTTTAATAGACTTTAATCAAAAAATAATCTATATTATTGGAACGAAAGAATAACTAAATATAGGTAATTTTGGAGGGTTCGCATAGTGGTCTAGTGCGCGTCCCTGGAAAGGACGTAGGTCTTAACGGGCCTCGAGAGTTCAAATCTCTCACCCTCCGCAAACGACCCACCCAGATGCGTAAGCATTTGGGTGGTTTGTCGTTTTGCAAAGAGGGTGAGAGATTTGAACGGCGGAGCCCGCAGAGCCGGCCGAAGGCCGTGGGCGAGCCGCGTCCAGCGTTCTTATGAGCGACCTGCCTGCCGGTAGGCAGGAGCGAATTAGAAAAAGCGGGACAAATCTCTCCTCGAGATCCGCCCAAACGATTTCTCGTTTGGGCGGTTTGCTATTTACAGGAAGGGTGAGAGATTTGAACGTCGGAGCGAAATTTTTGTGAGGATTTTCTTTTATTTTATCAATAGTATAATTTATTTATGAAAAAAATTTTTCTTATATCAATCGGTCTAATAAGTGCAATAGTGGTTGTAATGTTTTTTGCTCAAATCTGTCCGCCAAAGGGCCCGTGGCCGATGCCGCCATGGTGTTCTTCTGAATATAAAATATATGAATATCTAGTTGATACCAAACCGACAAGAATTTCACAGATTAAGGCGATAAATATGTATGATACCTGGGGGAGAAATTACAATATGGGGATGGTGGAGAATACTCAAGCCAACATTGAAAGCTCTTTCGATAGAATAAAGTCGCTCGGAGCAGAAGAGGTATACGTTCACGATTTTGACCGTGCGGTTTATGGGGATGAGCAAGATTTTAGTAGCACAGATTACACAATAGAAGATGACGTATTCAGTAATGATATGCGTGACGAGTCTATAAATGAAAACGATTTAAAAAAACTTGTCACAGCGGCTCACGAAAGAGGATTAAAACTGGGCATAAAAAGAAATCTCACTTTTATAGACATGAAGAATCTCATTATTTCCGGTATCAGAGGAACAATTTCGGCCGACGTTTCAAAAAATTTTTCAGAATTTAATGAAAACCATTCCGAAGAATGGATAAATGATTATTTTCAAAAATGGGAAAATCGCCTAGTTGAAAAAGCCAAGCTATATAGCCGAGCAGGAGTAGATATTATGTCTATCTCCCCCACCTTCCAGGACCCTCAATTCTTTGGTCATGAAGAGCTTGCCGATAAATTGTGGAGCGATTTGATAGATGAAGTTAAAAACAATTTTTCAGGAAAAATCTTGGCGGAAATAAATATTTACGGCTTGGTTGACGGAAACAATGGTAAAGAAAATTGGAATAAATATGATTATTATAAAAAAGCTGACATAACAGAAGCAAGAATTTATAAAATATTAGAAAAATATCAAAGCCCCGACAAAAATCAGATTAAACAAGATATGAGCAAGATGGTCTCGGATTTAGATAGAAAAGCCCAAAAGCTTGGGATTAAATTATCAATATTCTTTGCTCCGTCTAGTTATAAAAATGGGCTATATAATAACCCGGTAGAATTTTTAGATATCAATAATCAAGAAATAAAAAATATAGAAAAAGATTATGAATCTCAATCTGAAGCATATAATTATCTATTTGAATCACTCAACAAGACTAACAATATCTCAAGAATCAATGCGGCAAATTTTACTTGGGACGACGCCCTCGATCCGGAAGTAAGACCGCGCATATCTATTTCAGCCAGCTTTAGAAATAAACCGGCGGAACAAATAATTAAAGCTTGGTATAATAAATAATCTCCGAAAGGCTGATATATAGATTATCTTAAGGTAACCCACAACAATGAAAATCGAAAAGAAAGAGGTAGCGGCAACATCTCATTTTCAAAAAAGGAATCGCAAGTAGCCCGAAGGTGAGAGATTCGAACGCCATTCTCCGTTATTTATGAGGACCTGTTGTCCAAACAAATCGGAAACGGGTGCTTAAGTCCCATGGGGACCGAGAATCTCACCACAAAAAATTAAATCCGCCGGATGGCGGGTTTCTTGGTAAGTTATTTAATCGTTATTTTGTTTTCAATAGCACCATATAAATTTCGCAACTTTATTAACACCCACCCTTGACTTAATTATAGCAATTTTGCTATACTAGCACTTGGTCGAACTTTAGCAATCAATATTTAAAAAATAAGTGCAAACTTATAAATTAGCATTTCTGGGCGGGGCTGAATGTTTTATCAAAACATTACCACATGATGCGCCAGCAAAGATAATGGCCACCATCAAAATGATGTCCATGGACATGAGTGTGGTAAATATTAGGAAACTTGGGCGCGCTATTCACGAACTGAAGATAAATAAATATAGAATATTATTCTTTATTGACCACGATACAATTTGTTTTGTCTCTGGCTTTATCAAAAAGAGCGCAAAAACCCCCGTGAGAGAAATACGTAATGCTGAAACAATCTTCAAAAAATACATAAATACAAAAACCAAAAAATAAATATTTGATCGAAAAACAAAATATAAAAATGCAAAATAAAAATATAAAAAATATAAATAAAATAAAATCATTCGACAAACTATTTAAAGAACTATCTAAATCAAAAAATTTTGTAAATTCATATAATGAGGAGCTCTTCAGACTAAAGATGGCAAGCCGGATAAAAACATTAAGAACGCAAGGAAGAATGACGCAAAAAGGATTTGCCGACAAGGCACGAATGCCACAATCCGTTATTGCGCGCATAGAAAGCGGTAATCACACTTTTTCTCTTGTGACGCTAAACAAGGTTGCTCATGCTCTAGGGAAAAAAGTAGAACTTGTATAAAAAATGCCCCCGGATTTAATGGGGGCATTTTTTATTTATAAATATACAATGATTATTTATCCCAAGGTTATTCAAGGGTTTCTATGCCCAAAAACACCTATACGCTTATTATTAATTTGAAAAAAAATTAAAATATGAGATAGTCTAAGTATGAAAATCAAAGATTTACCCAAGATTGATAGGCCTCGCGAAAAACTTGAAAAATATGGCCCAGAAAAACTTTTAGACCACGAGCTGTTGGCTATTCTTCTGGGGTCTGGTATTAAAGGGCTAAGTGTTCTTGAGCTATCAAAAAAGATTTTAAGCACTATTTCTAAGGTTGGTATTGATAAAGTGACCCTAAAAGATTTACTTGAAATCAAGGGGCTTGGGAAAGCCAAGGCAAGCGAAATTATTTCTTGCTTTGAATTAGGACGAAGGGTTTTAAAAGACAAAAAGACTTCAATCCTGCTGTCCCCTAAAGATGTTTGGGAAAGGATGCCGGATATTCGTGCCAGCAAAAAAGAACATTTTGTGGTTTTTTATCTAGACAGCAGAAACCAAGAAATACGAAGAGAGATAATCTCTATCGGGACCCTTAATGAGAGCCTCGTCCACCCTAGAGAAGTTTTTGAGTCTGCCATAAAAAACAATGCCGCTTCTATTATGCTCGCCCACAATCATCCATCTGGAAACACAGAATCGTCTCAAGACGATATTGAAATTACAAAAAAGTTAGTACATGCAGGAAAGATACTAGATATTCATATTGTTGACCATGTCATTGTGACAGAAAAAATGTTTTCAAGTATTATCGATTTAATATAGAAGAATGAATACTACTGACTACAAAACAAAAGAGGAAGTTCTTAAACAGGCTCAAATCATTTTGAATAAATCTTTGCGTGAAATTATCCCGAAAGAAGACGTCGTAAAAGTTGAAAATGATATTTTAAATTATAAAAATAGAAGGAAAGGTCTTCTCGGAGAATTAATTGAATGGTATGTTTTCGGTAAAAAGCCCGATGGCAAGAGTGAGGCTGATTTTAGCATTGCAGGAGTAGAGCTTAAAACGACCCCCCTAAAGAAAAGTCCGAAGAAGCAATTTGTCTCAAAAGAAAGACTAGTCTTTTCGATGATAGATTATGACAAGATAGTTCATGAAAAATGGGAATCAAGTTCTTTTCTGAAAAAGAACAAACTGGTTCTTCTCATGTTTTATCTATGGATTCAAAGTCAAAGTATTATTGACCATGAGTTTAAGTTCACTTATTTACTTAATTTGCTCGAGGATATTTCGAAAGAGGACATATTCCAAATTCAAAAGGATTGGGAATATATCGTTGCCAAAATTAGTAGAGGCGAAGCCCATCTACTCTCGGAGGGAGATACTTATTACCTTGGAGCGTGTACCAAGGCAGCTAATAGCAGAGTTGTAAGGGACCAACCTAGAAATCGTATCCCTGCCAAACCAAGGGCTTTCTCACTCAAGCAACAATATCTAAATTACCTAATTCAAAAAGAAATTTTAGGCAAAAAAGTTGATACTAAATCAATTTTTAAGAAACAACGCAGAATTGAGACAATTGAAGATGCAATAAAAGAAATATTTTCTCCTTATGTTGGCAAGACGGATACTCAAATAATTTCTTCTTTGGGTCTCAGCTTAAATAAACGAGCAAAGGGATACAAGAGACTACTTATAAATAAAATCATAGGAATAGACGGCGGCAAAATTGAAGAATTAGAAAAAGCCAATGTGACCCTCAAGGTCATAACCCTTGAACACACAGGGACACTTAGAGAATCAATTTCATTCCCTGCGTTTGATTACAACGACCTTATTACACAAGTTTGGTATGATGACAAAGAAGAAACGATGTCGGATTTTCACGCGCAGCTAGAAACAAAGAAATTCTTATTTGTAATTTTTCAAAAAATAAAAAATAGCGATGAAATAATTTTAAAGAAAACAATGTTTTGGAATTTCCCAATGAAAGATTTGCCAGAAGCGGAAAGGGTTTGGCAAGAGACCATCGATTGTATAAATGAGGGTAAATATAAAGATTTGCCAAAAATCACGGGAAGCAGCGTTGCTCATGTTAGGCCTCATGGTAAAAATGCAGAAGATACAATTAAAACTCCGCAGGGAACGATGGAAACAAAAAGGTGTTTTTGGCTCAACGCAAAGTATATACAGCAGGCCATAGAAAATTAAATTGATCAAGATTGATCAATTTCTTTTGATTTGTTAATATAGGTTCTATATGAAAAGGATACGAGTAGCTGAGTTATTTGCTGGTGTTGGTGGATTCAGGCTCGGGCTAGAGTCTGCTAGTGACAAGAACTCAAAATATGAGGTTGTTTGGAGTAGCCAATGGGAACCTGGCGCCAAAACCCAACATGCTTCGGAAATATATACATATAATTTTGGCGAAGAAGGTCACTCAAATGAAGACATTCAAGAAGTGATTGAAAAAAAATTCAATGAAATACGGGATCACGATTTATTGGTGGGCGGTTTTCCGTGCCAAGATTACTCAGTTGCTCGAGTGGCGAGCCAGGCGAAAGGATTAAACGGCAAGAAGGGCGTTCTCTGGTGGTCTATATATAAAATTCTTGAAAGAAAAGGTAAAAACGCGCCATCGTTTCTTATGCTGGAAAATGTAGACAGGTTGCTGAAATCCCCTTCAGCTCAAAGAGGTCGTGATTTTGCGATTATGCTCTCTTCGCTAAACAATCTGGGGTATATTGTCGAATGGCGTGTTATTAATGCCGCAGAATATGGAATGCCCCAAAGAAGACGCCGTGTTTATATTTTAGGATACAAAAAAGGAACAGGTATTTATAAAAAAGTAAAAGCAGAAAAAAATATAGATAGATGGGTTGATAGTGATGGCGTTATAGCTAAAGCTTTTCCTATTAAAAAGACAACGGGTCTTTGTGACCAATTTAATTTGGAAAAAGATTTAGCAAAACTATCTAAAAATTTCCCTTTACCTAAGCCCACTAAAAGTCCCTTTGAAATTGCGGGTGTAATGATAGACGGAAAAGTATATACAAAAAAAGTTACTCCTGACCATAGGAAAGAATTTGCTATTCTGAAAGATATCATAGAATCAGATGAAAAAAATATCCCAAAAGAATTTTTCATCGACATGAAAGATATGCCACGATGGGAGTATCTAAAAGGTGGAAAAACGGAGGAAAGAAAAACTAAATCTGGCCATATTTATAATTATTCTGAAGGTTCGATGGTGTTCCCTGACCCTTTGAATAAACCATCAAGAACAATTGTTACCGGGGAAGGAGGTTCATCACCATCTCGCTTTAAGCATGTTATTAAAACGAAATCTGGTAAATTACGCAGACTCACACCAGAGGAATTGGAAAAACTAAACATGTTTCCGGCTGGGCATACTAAATTTATGAAAAATGGCAAAGAGACACCTGCTACAAAAAGAGCTTTCATTATGGGCAATGCCCTTGTTGTTGATGTCATTAAAAAATTAGGCTCTTCTTTATTAGACTATCTTTAAATAAAGCTATTAATAATCTATTGCACAAATTCTATGGTTGGACTAAGTAAGGGTGGAAAAACTAATATTAAAAACTGTGAGATGCTGTGTAAGACCCACAATCGGGCGAAAGGCAATCAGTAAATATCTATATGCAAGTCTGCAAAATCAACGCAATAAAGGGATACAAATCATTTGCGGATTTTGAGTGGGCAAAGTTTTGCAAATATAGACTTGTTGATAAGAAAAATAATGTAGACGAACTCAAAGAACAGGTATTCGCCAAGTTTGATGTGATTTTTGGCGAAAACGGCTCTGGCAAATCCTCAACTTGCGATATCTTAAAAAGCGTCTCTCAAAATCAAGATTTTCAAATTACTCCACCTACTCTCGCAGAACTTGAGATATGCGACGGCGCTAACAACCAAACTTATAAATACGAAAACAACAGTTGGTCAGGTCAGGTTGATAAAAATTCCTTCTTGTTTTTTGATGTTGATTTCATTAACGACAATATCCACACGCACGGCATAAGATCTAGCAACCTACAGCAAGGCGCACATACGCAAAAAGCAGGGAAACTTATTATTGACCTAGACAAGAAGGCGAACGAACTCAAAATTGCAACACAGGGAAAGAAAGATGAATTAGAAAAATTGCAAAACGCCTTCGCCAATATTTTGGCAAAACCATTTAATGAAAAGGACAAGGAATTTTTTCAAACCTACAAAAATGCAGACAATCAAGCAAAACTGCAAAAAATAATAGGGACACAGGCAGAACTAAAAAAACTTGAGGAGGATTTGGCAACGTTGCAAAAATTGAACACCAAATATGCCGAAATAAACCGCTTGTCCACGGTTGGGCAGGTGGTATTCCCAAACGCACTTCCCACAAGGGAGGTAGTTACCGAACTGTTCTATCGCCAAATCAAAGAAAAGGCGCAAGACCAAGCGGACGAAGCGATAAAAATACACTTTGCAAAGCACAAGCGGTTTATTGAATCCGCAAAGAGCGAAATTCCAGAAAACTACACGCACGAAAACTGCCCGCTTTGTATGCAACCGCTCACCAACGCGACAAGGGTTATTGAGTATTATCGAGCGGCTTTTGATCAGACATATGAGACCGAGAAAAAGAAGTTTTTGACCGACATTGAAATGTCGGAAAACGAGCTTCAAACAATAAAGATGAACATAATCTCACTTCCTACAAAGGTGACGGCAATTTTTGACGCCCTAGAAAAGGTAAAAACTGATTTTGCAGTGCAAGACATCTACAAACTGGACGAAAAAACGGAACAAATGGGGAAGTTCAGCTCTGTATCAACAAAAGACATAGACGACCTTATTATCGCGCTAGAATCTTTGAAAAAAATTGAACGGGAGCAAGTGAACGGGGAAAAACTTTATGATGCGGTTACCTTAGTTGTTCAAGAAGTTGAAAAATCAATCAAGGGTGTGAGCGACCTCATCACCGAAAAGAATAAACTCATCAGCGATTTCAAGGGCAAATACTCCGACCAGAGCAAAATCACCAGCGAGATACAGGAAAAGACCCAAAAGAAAATGGAATTGGATAGACTGACCGATTTCCTGAGAAACGACGTGGTTGGCCAAATCAAAAATCAAAACGAAGTTTTGGAAAAACAGAAGGAGCTATCGGAGGCACTAAAAAAAGCGCAAGAGGACTTGAGGTCGTATCTCGCCACCACAATACCCAAAAATGTCATCACTAGAATGATAGAGATACTCGGAAAGTTCAACTTAAGTTTTACCCTAGAGCATGTACCCGGGAATACGCAGACAAAAGAGTATTCTTTTTCGTTTAAAATCAAAGACCAAAAGGACAATGAACGAGATATGAAAAAGAATTTATCGGAGGGCGAGCGACAACTTATCTCTCTCGCTTTCTTCTTCGCAGTAAATGAGAACCTGCAAAACAAAAACACGAAAGTTTTGGTATTTGACGACCCGATTACCAGTTTGGACTCGCCGAACCTCAAAATCCTTGCCGAGCTAATATATCAAAAAACACAGGAGTTCTCTCAAGTTTTGGTATTTACTCACCACCCTCTATTTTTTAAGTATTTGACGAAGTGCGGAAACGCGGCTAAATTCGGCGTTTTAAAAAACGCCGAACAGTTTGGTGGCAGTTTTATGTATTTTGATCCAGGTTTTGATTTAGTCGCAGAAGTACGACAATGCAATCAAGAAATCAGCCAGAATTCCCAAAATGGCACGTTGAGGCCAGAAGAAATCGCCTTGAAATACGGGCAACTTTTGCGACTTGCCGTTGAGAGGTTTATCAAGCAAGATTTGTTGATGTGGGATAAAGAACGAGAGTTCGAAGACATTACACGAAACTTAAAGCAAGGAAAAAATAAGATGGCGAAGCTTACTGATGAAGATTTGGAAACAATCGCAAACATATACAAATACTGCAATTACTCAAACCTATTGCACGCCGACAAGGAGTCACCGTCTGCATTCTCGGAACTCACGAAACATATAGATAAGTTTGTAGAAATATTGAATAAGGTTTAAATCAAATATTCCACTGCGTTTTTACTCTTAATAGACCCCGGACTTGGTGTCTCAAACCATTCTGAGTAAACTTTATGATAACCCCTTAATTGCTGCGCATTTTTATCAATAATCGCGAAGTTAAGCCATCTTTTCAATTCGGGCTTCGTAATATTATACCCGTAGATAGTACTTTTTATCGAACGACGCTTAATCTGTGACAAAATAAGTATTATTAAAATCCCGAAGAGTATCTCTGGGTCTGGGGGTTTTGATTTGTTTACAAGCATAGAAGACACTTATTCTATATTTCCTTTATGCCCTTAGATAAGAGATGATAAAAAACCATCTTTAAGGGTGATAAACTTATCCGATACCATCGAGGCGACTATTCTGTTGAGATAACTCCGATTCTTGCCTGTTTTGCTTGACGAGAATGTTATATTTTTCTAACATATAGATAGTTAGAAATAATTAACAAATAATATGACATTAAAAACATACAATAAAATAAGGTTGGGGATAGTTTTCGTCACCGCATTCATATTTAGCCAGTCTCTGGTTATTCATAATTTTTTCATACCAATTATGGTCTTGGGGTTATCATCCCTCACCCTCTTTTATCTGAGGAAAAAGGTGGTCCAAATTATAGCAGACGAGAGAGATTACCAAATTGGCGGCAGATCTGCGTTGCTTGCGATTCAGCTGACGTCTTCTGTCGGAGCAATTATCATGTTCGCGCTGTATGCTCTTAGCGACACAAATCCTCTTTATGAAACCATTGCCGTGACGCTGGCTTTCTCGATTTGTATTTTGATGCTTACCTACTCGGCCATTTTCAAATATTACAGTAAATACGATTCTAAAGATGAAAAACGAGATTAAAAAATTCAGAACCAAACTGGGCATTACTCAAGAGGAGCTGGCCGAAAAAGTTGGAGTAAGGAGAGAGACTATTGTTTTTCTTGAACAGGGCAAATACAATCCTTCTCTCAAATTGGCCCTAAGCATAGCGCGGGAACTTAAAATGTCGACTGACGATTTATTTTCTTTATAATAAAAAACGCTTTTGAAAATTATGTTAAAAAACAAAACAATAATACTCGCCATCGTCAGTTTTGCTCTTGGGGCGCTTATTTATAATTGCTCTAAAGTCATCTTTCAAGAAGGCAATCCGTGGCCGCAAATTAAAGGCATCGCACAGCTAACTTTTGGAGAACAGAATATCGTAAAATTAGATATTGAAGAAAATAAATATATTACAAAAAGTGACAGCTCTGAGATTATTAAATCTTTCATGAAAGATAAGGGATACGACTTTGCGGAACAGATGGGTTCGGGCTATCTTTTTAAATCACAGACGGGAGCCGGTGCGGTAGCTACTCATAAATATTACAGCCGATATTATTCTCTCTGGACAATCACAGAAAATAGCGACAGCGAGGGCAATCTATAAATAAAAAGTGTGCTTTTTAATTATCCCCAAACGAACTTGCTTTTTTAAAATATTATATATATACTCTTACATGTCTTTCGGTTCAGTTAAGAACTGAAAGGGTATTACATCCAAGAGCCACCCTCCGCGAGGAGGGTGGCTTTGTGTTAAGTATTAATATCACGATGCTTCAGATCTCTTCCCCAGATATCATCTTCAAGTCTCAAAACATCAAAATACCCGTCCCCGCCTGTTCTCAACTCTTCTGAAATATTATTTTTAGATGAGAAAATGAATACTTGTTTATTGCGTTGGCGCAAATATGTAACAAGCGCAAGAAAATCAGAATCTCCCGAGAAAAACACCGCAACATCAAATTTATTCAAATGGTGAACTGCATCTATCGTTATTTCAACATCCATATTCCCCTTTTCCTTGACTACTTGTCCCTCTGCGTTAGATATACTGATTCTTTTTAACTCCTTCTTAATTACTGCAAAATTTAAACCTTTTTTTAAATAAGTAAAAAATTGGTGTTTTTTATCCAGACTATAATCTCTAGTACCCTCTGCCGGATAGGCGCTATAGTAAAAGATTTTTAGATTTGGGGACCTAAATTTATTCGTAAGAAATCTTTTTAATTTTTCATAATCGAACATCTTCCCCTTAGCCTTTTGAGCCTCCCAGAGATTTGACGCATCTATAAAAACAAAAACACGCCGTTCTATCTGGTCCTCTATCTGTAGGTAAATATCCGTTTCTTTAATTTTTGTTATAACCGCCATATATGAACCTAGTATATTATGTATATATCGAAAAGAAAGCTTTCTCGCGGCTAAATTTTGTTTTGTTATTTTTACAGCACCTCCCCTCTCTTTAATACAAAACCTGTATGGGGACGTTTTTAAAAAATTATTATCAAAACCGGCCGAAATGAGTATAATAAAATTACAAGAGACAAAATAAACGGACAATTTAATTGTGCATAAAAATAATATTTTTAAGATTACTTTGAGTTTAAGAAAAAATATCTGATAAATAATCAGTATGGCAGAAACAAAAAGACCAAAAATAGGCTTAGCATTAGGAAGCGGTAGCGCCAGAGGGCTAGCGCATATTGGTGTTATAAAAGCTCTTGAGGAGAACAATATACCGATTGACTTTATTGCCGGTTCAAGTATCGGCGCCCTGATTGGAGGTTTCTACGCGTCGGGCATAGACATCAAAGAGATAGGGGAAATTGCCCTGAATACCGATTGGCGCAATCTTTTTTCTATGCTATTTGAGCCTAGTTTTAAAAGCGGAGTAATCAGTGGAGAAAAAGTAACAGCCTTTATTAAAAAACATATTGATGAAAAAAAATTCGAGGACTGCAAAATACCTTTTGCGGCAGTAGCCACGGACCTAAAGACAGGGGAATCGGTAATTTTGGACAAGAGTAAAATGGCAACGGCTATCAGAGCAAGTATTTCTATCCCGCTAATTTTTAAACCAGTTGAAATAGAAGGAAGAATATTGGCTGATGGCGGCTTATCAGCGCCGGTCCCGGTAGAAATAGTTAGAAATATGGGTGCTGATATTGTTATTGCCGTTAATTTGGATAAACATTATTTTGACGAAAACTGGAGCCCCGGCTGGTATGATATTGCGAATGATTCTTTAAATATTTTACGCCACCATTTAGCGCGTGCTGATGTGCTGGATGCTGATATAGTTATCGACATAGATGTCGGAAAAACCTACTGGTATCAATTTACCAACGGACAAGATAAAATTTTAGCCGGCGAAAAAGCGATGAAAGAATTGTTGCCGAAATTACAGGAGATAATACACCAAAAAAATAAGAAAGGAATAAGAAAATATCTGGATTTTTTCAGGTGATAATTTATTATGCAGCTAAATCAGCTTCAAAAGTTCTGCTCAATAGACAAAAAACTGGATTCCCGCCGGAGTTTACCCTCGACCGCGATCGGGGGCGGGAATGACATATGTATAAAATTTTATCCAACAGGGTGAATTTTTGTTTTTACTGGATTGCTTCGCTTCGCTCGCAATGACAAGAGAAGGAATTATTTTACCCCATTGAGTAAAAAACTCTCTTTTTATAAAGAGAGTTTTTAAATTTTATGCATAAAATTTTACTCAACGGGATGAAGTCGCCTCAACCCATCCCTTCACATACGCTTCCAAATATTCTTCTTTCGTGCCGAGGGGAAGCTCCGTTTTTTTCGTGCCGGCTTTTAGGTCCGCAAGCACGTCATCCTCGCCTACTATCTTTTTCAAAACTTTTTCCAATTCTTTCTTTGAGCCAACAGGCACCACGAAGCCGTTCTCGCCGCCCCGCACGAACTCCTTGGCTATGCCCACGTCTGTCGTCACGACAGGTGTCCCCGCGGACAATGCTTCGATGATCGTCCTCCCGTATCCTTCATAGTTTGAGGTGTTTAGGAATACGTCGCAGGTTTTGTAATACGAAGGCAAGTCTTCGGACCAATCTTCAAAGATAATATTTTTCTGCAGGCCTTCTCCGCGCGCGAGCCCTTCTATCAGTTTCCTATATGGCCCTTCGCCTACTATCACGAGGCCAACATCGTGCCTCTCCTTCAAGATATTTTTCATAGCATCTACCGCCAAGAAAATATTTTTCTCAACAGTGAGCCTTGAAGCCATCAAGAATATTTTTTTGAATTGAGGGTATTTTTCTTTCAAGTTAATTCTGACGGGCGACTTCTTCATCGCCTCAATATCGGTCCAGATCGGCAGGACGACCGGCTCGGCTTTTGTTCTAATTTTTCTGATCGAGTCTTTTATCTTTTGTGACACCACCCGCACACCGGTGGCCCTCTTTAGGATAGACTTTGCGATCATGACTTTAAGTCGATTGTATAGCGACTCCCTCCTGAAATATGGGCTCATAAGGTCTGTGTGTATTTGAGCCTGGAATCCTGTATTTAGCCATTTGGCGAGCTTCTCCCCTATAAGGCCAAGGATGAAAGGGTCCTGTGAGGTGATGAGATCTACCCTATGATTTAGGACAAAAGAAAGCTTCCTAGAACTGACCCTAAATAGCCCTAAAAGGCCCAAAAATGACCTAGGATGAGCGAAAACGTTGGGTGCTATCTGATAAACGTTATCCTCATTTCCGCCTCTTAAATGGCCGTTATAGATGGCGATATCTAGCCTGTTCACGAGAGAGCCGTATTCTTTCATTCTGCGATAAGCATCGCTTCCCGGCTTCAAAATGCTCATATCGCTCCCAAGCATCAGCACGTTTAAATCTTTGGCGTTTGGCGTCATCTTTCTTTAGCTATTTTTAAATAATTCCAAATGCTCTCGTATTATATCATCCCAGGAGGTGGTCTTCGTCTTCTGAATTATTTCTGATATTTCCTCCCCTGCGGTAGCGCCGGCGTTCACTACGTCTGTGAGCTTGTTCTCTATGTCTTTGATGTCCATCGCATTCCAGGTGAATCGCTCGGGCAATTTGATCGAAAGGCCGTTCTCCTTGGTAATGATGACCGGCTTACCGCAAGACAAACATTCCAAGATAAAATTAGGGTTGAACTCGGTAAGAGCGGGAGCGACGCACACCGAACATTCTCTTATCTCTTCCAAAAGATTGCCATGAGGGAGCTTCGCCTTGAAGATGACCTGGTTTCTGATGTTGAGCCTTTTTACAAGGCGGACGAGGTCTCTCTTTTCCGGACCGTCGCCGACAAGGATGAGCTTCGCAGGAGCGATCTCTTCATAAATATTCGCGAAGGCGATGATGAGCTTGTCTAGGTTTTTGTATTTTATAAATCTACCGGCGAACAGAATATTTTTCCCGATGGTCGCCTTTCTGTCTAACTGTGCCGTTTCGCACTTCGCAGGGATTGGGTTCGGCAAAACTAAAATATTATCCCTCACAATGCCGTAATGGTTCCTATAAATATTCGCGAGGAGGTCTGTCGGGACGATGACTTTCTCCGCGCTCATAAGGACAGTCTGGCCGACGTGATACAAAAATCGCTTTTTATAATTTTCTTCGTTGTAATAGTTTATGACGGAGCGCTTGGTCTTCCCCTTCTCGGCTAACCTTTCCCAGAGCAAGTCCCCTCCGACCCTCACCATAAATCTCCTGCCGACAAGGCGCGCGACGAATGCCGCGGGCAGACCGGCTGCGGAAATATCCTGAGCGTAAATTGTTTCGTAGCGGAGCGAGGCGGCAAAAATTTTCGCCAAATATATGAGATGCCTTAGACCTCTCGGGAACTTCCTCGAAACCCTCTCTACATCGAGGCCATCATCTATCTCCGGCTCAATCTTTCTGTCGGAATATGTGATGACGCCGGTCTTTATGCCGTTTTCCCTGAAGCTCTTCATGAACTTAAGTGTATGAGTGGCCGGCCCTCCTATGTCGGGCGGGAATATGCCCGCGGCAAGAAGAACGCTCCCCGGCACCATGAGCGACTTCTTGAATACGAACCTGCTATACAGAATGAAGTTCATCGTGGCGAGGATTGCCATAGAGATGCTCTGCGCGAGAATATACCACATATCGAGCGTCTCAACGAGCGCGAATATGATGAGCAAGTTTAGGATGAGGTTCACAATAGCAAGGACGATATATATGACCATCTGGAATCCCATGCCGGAAGTGTTCTTGTCCTGGAACGTCCAGAATTTCTGCAACATTGCGCCGAAGACGAACGCGAAGATGAATGCCGAAGCGGCGGCCAACAAGTATCTGTGATAAAAAATATATTCTACGAACAAGTAGAGCGAGCCGAGGTCCACAAAAGCCGCGACGAAACCGGCGGAAACGTATTTTATAAAAATCCTGTTCTTAAAAAGCGACTTGTATGCGGTCGGGAATTTTTCTTCGGCCTTTTCGTTTATTTTTCTGTATACTTTTTTTATCATAAGCTTTTGAAAATCTCCGCCATATCGCCCGCTATCATACTCCAATCATATTTTGCCATCACCATTTTTTTGGCATTCTTTAATATTTTTTCTCGTAGCGGAACATCATCCATAAATCTTTTTATCTGTCTTGCGATATCTTTTGGATCTCTGATTTTGCAAAATAATCCCGTCGGAGGAATATCCGGAGTGATATCAGGGTCGAACAAAAAATCAGGTATACCGCCGGCTTGCGTGGCGACGACCGGGATATCAGCCGCCATGGCTTCTATGAATGAATTGCCAAAACCCTCCGAAAGAGATGGACGAATAAAAACATCCGACACCTTCAAATACTTAGGCATCTCTTTGTGATCAACTTGCCCCAGGAATTTAACCCTATTCGCGACCCCTTCTTTCTTTGCAAGATCTTTCAACATTTCCATATCGGGACCAATGCCCAATATAATGAAGTTATAATTGTCCGGAAGGAAAACAAGTGACCTTATCACATCATCAGCGGCGTTTTTCAAAACGAGGCGCGAGGTGGTGATTATATTAATATCACCTTCTTTTTTGCCTAATTTATTTTTAAGAGTATTAAGTTCTTCTGCTTTAAAGTCTTGAGAAAAATGTTTGGTATTCACGGCGTTTGGCACGATCTTCATTGGCCCTTTGTAACCCATATCTCTGGCAAAACCGGCTAGATATTTTGAGAGCGGTTGAACGAAATCAGCTTTTGTAAAAATTCTTACAAAAAGAGGGTAAACAAATCTCACTCTTCTTTTAATATAATCGATAGGATCGCCCTCCTGTAGTGTTAATAAATATTTCACAGAAGGATGAAAGGTCTTAAAGAACATCGCGCCAAAGCCGGCATAATTAGCCATCATTGCCCAGATGGCGTCGTAGTGTCGCTCCCTGTGCAACTGCCCTGCTTTTACGAAAGACAGGAAGGGGAAAAGATATTTATTTAAGTTAAGGGGAAACTTTACCAGATCAGCGATCTTCGGTGAATTTGCGGTAAAACCAATCCTGTGGACATTCACATTCCCAATCTTTTCAAATTTGGGAAGATTTTTATCAAAACGGAGCGTCACCATATCAAATTCAACATCCTTCGGAGAGACCCTATCGGTTATCTCTTTTATAGCAACTTCCGCTCCACCGACCACGTCGGGGTAATAAACAAGTGAAAAAACTAAGATCTTCTTTTTCATTTCTATTTTGGCCTTGCGAGCCTACTTCCTTGCTTATTCAAAAGGTCTGCGTAGTGGTATCTGACCTGATCTACAAAAGCCCTACCGTCAGTTGCTCGGGTAGAAACTTTCATTCCCGGAGAGACGATCTTTGCTTCTCTTTCCTCTTCGAGGTTTGAGACGAATACCGAATCGGCTGATTTTGAGATAAGTCTGGATATTGGGGAAGAAACTTCGCCCTCTGAAAGCGTAATGAGGAAGCTTATCTTACCCAAGAGTATTTTTGAGATAAGGGCGGAAAGGCCTGCATAGCTCGCCATGATGGACCACGCGAACTTGAAGCCGTATTTTTTGTTCAAAGAGTAAGCCTTGAACGGAGCGACGACAGGAAGCAGGTATTTATCAAACTTGTTACCGAAACCGATCCTGTAAATAAAATTATTGTTTATCTTTTCGAGAGAAGGGATACCGCTCCTGAACTTGGTCGTGATGACATGGAACTCGGTGTCTTTCATCTCTTTTGAAAGATCGAAAATGGCCTGCTCGGCCGGGCCGAGGTCCGGTGAGTATGTAGTAGAAAATACCAAGATCCTGCTCTCGGGCTGTGGGATTGTTTTGAAATATGCGATCGTCTTATCGAGTCCCTCGGAAAGTGAGATCTTCGGCGCCCAACCGAGCTCTTTCCCCGCGAGAGAAATGTCCGGGCTTCGTCTCTTCGGATCGTCTGAAGCGGCGGCTTCGTAAATTATCTTTGAGCTTGAGCCGACTTTGCCGACGATCATCTCGGCCAAGTCTTTCATCGTCACCTCTCCCGGATTGCCCAAATTCACAGGCCCGATAAATCCGTCCTTCACCATCATTTTATCTATTCCCTCGACGAGGTCATCTACATACTGGAAGCTTCTGGTGTTCGTGCCGTCTCCGTATATAACGAGATCTTTTCCGGCCAGAGCGTTCGCAATGAAGTTGCTCATGGCTCGTCCGTCGTTCATATCCATATTCGGACCGTATGTGTTGAAGATCCTGATGATCTTCACGTCTGTGCCGAACTCTCTGTAATAATCCATGCAAAGTGTCTCGGCACTTCTCTTGCCCTCATCGTAACAAGCGCGAGGACCGAGTGAGTTCACGTTGCCTCTGTAGTCTTCTCTCTGCGGTGATTCCAGCGGGTCGCCATAGATCTCTGAAGTAGAGAACTGCATAATTCTTGCGCCGTTTCTCCTCGCGAGATTTAGCATGTTTATCATTCCTGTGGTGTTCGTCTCCATCGTATGAACGGGATTGTATTGATATATCGTGTATGAGCCGGAACAGGCGAGATTGAATATCCAATCTATCTTTTCGCCGATGTCGAGAGGCTTAACGATATCGTGCTTTATGAATTTGAAATTTTTATTTTTTAGGAACGGCTCAATGTTCTTCGGAACGATCGTTGTCTGAAGGTTGTCCACGCAAATAACTCGATGTCCCTCATCGAGATATTTCTTGCACAAGTGTGAACCAAGAAATCCGGCGCCACCGGTCATGAGTATCGTCTTTTTCATTTATTATTTTTCTTCCAGGACCTTCTTTAGAACGTCTTCCGGAATTTCTTTTATTTTTTTAATTTCTGCATTCCCTGCGTGCGCAGGCACGGCAGACTGATCCTCTTTTTTAATTTCTTCTGAAACTTTCGGCTCGCTTGCTTTCACAGGCTCTTCGATAACTCGCCTCGCGTGCTCGGGAGCGGCGTCATCTTTCTTGGCATCTATTTTACCGAGATTGAAGTTCTTGTCTTTGGAACCAAGCGCTTTGGCCAAAATATTCTTCAGGTCGCCCAAATTCTCGCTTGTAGCCTTCTTTTCGTCAGAAGGAGCCCTCTTTAGAGAACTCAAAGAGACCTTCGCAGGTGACTTGGCGACGGGTTGCTGTGGTGCTGTGTGCATAGGCTTTTGAGGCGCGCTTACAGGTGCCGGCGGTGTGTGTCTTACGGGAGCTGGGGCGGCTGCAGCCGGAGCGGGATTATATGCAGGCTTCACAGGAGATGAAGGAGCCCTCATAGGAGCCGAGGTGTAAGCCGGCTTCTCTCCAAATGTTTTCTTTGGAGGAAATTCTTTTACTCCGTGCTCTTTCTTTATGAATTCAAGTTCTTGCTTAACGGCGACTTTGTCGAATTTTTCTCCCGCAGGCTTGCCCTCCGCAGGTATAGCTTCGTGCCACTTTCTGATCTCTTCTTCGACAACGTCGCGAGGCTTCGCGAATACGGCCCTCGAATTATCGATGATATCTTTTGTAAATTTGATATCGGGAAGAGCAATAGGCGGGAGAGTCTTCGCGGAAAATGGCTGAGAACCGACTCCGTCTATCATAAGCGTGAGATATATCTGGGCGAAACCGAGATTCACAATATCTTCGGCAGTGAACTTCGGAGCAAATATTTTCTCAAGCACTTCGGCGTCAAAAGGCCCCACACGGAATGCGATGGTCGTGCCCACGTTGCCGAATACGGCGTTTCGCACAGTCTCCGGCATCTGCTCGATATACTGGTGAGCGATTGTTAAATTTAATTTATACTTTCTGGCCTCGGAAAGAATGTCGGCAAAAGAATCGTTCACGAACGACTGGAACTCATCTACATATACATAGAAGTTTGGAAGCTTCTTCAGGTCGATATCAGAAACGTTCGCTCTGCTCATTGCCGCAAGATAGATCTTTGTGATAAGCATTCCTCCAATCAGGTTTGTGTTGATCTCTCCCATTCTTCCTTTTGAAAGGTTCGCGATGAAGATCTTTTTGTTGTCCATCACTTCTCTCAAATTGAAAGATGACGTCGGCTGGCCGATGATGTTTCTGATGAGCGGGTTGGAAGAAAACTGACCGAACTTGTTCTGGATAGAAGCTCCGGCCTCCACCATGATCTTGTCGCTATACTTCGCGAATTCATTCACCCAGAAAGATTTTACAGAAGGGTCTGTGACGTTGTCCACGACCTTCTTCCTGTAATCCTTGTCGGAAAGCATTCTGTTAATACCAAGGAGGGTCGAGCCGGGATATTCGAGGAGCGCCAAAATAATGTTCATGGAAATATATTCCATTCTCGCAGACCAGACATCCGGCCAAATCTTTTTGAACGAGGCCATGAGTCCGTTCGCGACGAGGTGCCTCTGATCCTTGCCGACGTCTTCCATCACGTTGAATGAGACCGGATAATCAATATCGTGCGGGGCAAAATATATAACGTCTTTAATTCTGTCCTTCGGAACATAATCAAGAAGAAGCTCTGCAGACTTCCCGTGCGGATCTATGAATGTCATACCGTTGCCGTTTTGGATGTCCTGAACAGCCAAGTTCTCGAGAAGGGTCGATTTTCCCATCCCCGTTTTTCCGATGACATAAACGTGCCTTGTCCTATCGGAGGTCTTTATTCCAAAAGGGGTCTTTTTGTTTCTATAATCTGTTTCCGCAAAATATGTTATATCTTTGTTATTTTCAGCCATAGTTTAAGAATTAGGAATTATGAATAAAGAATTAAGAATGTTTTTATAAAATCTTCAAGTCTTTCAATTATAAGATAAAACGGCTTAAATTCCAAACAAAAAAGGCGGTCGTCGTTTCTGACAACCGCCACGAGGGAGGAGAGTCCCCTACTTCAGTTTCTCGAGATTCGCACGAATCTCCTTCACACGATCATCGAAGCCATTTTCTTCGGCAATCTGTTGCGCCCACTCGAAAAGTTGCTTAGCGTATTCTTTGTTCACCTTCATCCAGATCTTGGCGGCGGACGGAAGTATGCGGACGAGAACCTTCGGATTCCCTGACCTCTCGGCGTAGGAGATGGAGTTGACGCAAGAAAGTTCGGCTAATTTTACCCCAAGCGCGTCCTCTAGTTCGGCCGCGTTCCTCCACAATAGCGCGAGCGTCTCGTGCTCTTTGCGATTTAGGCCATAACCGAGTTCATCCTCTCTTTTCAGAAGATGGCCTATCACATCGTTGACAATCCGAAGCGCCTCCCTACGCCGCCCCGCTTTCGAGAGGATAGAGACTCTGACGTCCGCCTCATTCGCCGAGAACTGCTGGCCCGTCTTCTTCGTAAGTCTCTCCAGTTTGTCGGAGATGAGCACTGCGCAAAGAAGATACCATGCACCAAGGGTGTAATAAAACATCCGGGAAGGAACGAAAAACCAATTAATACTGGAAGCTTTACGCGCCATGGCCCCTGCACACGTGTAGTACACGGACGAATGGGCCGACAAGCACTCGCGGGGGGTCTTGCCGAGCTTCATCTGGAGCCAGTAGCGATATCTGGCAAGCGTGATGATGTTTGTGGTATCTTGCCACGCTCCGTCAGAAATGAGGCGATTCAGAATCTCAATACGCGACTCATCCGTCTGTGGTTTGCCGCTGTAACGTAGTTCGACCTCAAAATGCCTCAACGCCGCCTCGCGACGGCAAAAACAAAAGAAGCAGTAAAAGATGGTCGGAAGCGAGAAGAGATACACCATAAACAGGACGGGGTCGCTTACATTAGACATTCCAATTCCTCCCTTTTCAGCAACGCGGATTTCAGATGATATCGTTTGCAGGCCTACTTACTATATATTTATCAATTTACTATTTTCCAATTTATTATACACTTTTATTGGTTATTGTCAATATATACTTGACAGATGAACGGCTAACCACCCAGGTTAGCCGTTTTTTCTTATATTTTTTATTTTTTACTAATTGCCTTTCGCGACTCCCTCGGTAATAAGCGCTGTCGGAGTATATTTGTTTGAAGGGTCCCAGAGCATCCAGGAAGTTAAGCCGGAGTCGTAAGTCGCCTTCATCTGTGCGCGCACCATATCTGCTGTGTATGTCGCGCCCATATCAAAATCCTGAAGCCAAGGTCGGAGCTTGCTCGGAGTTGTGCTTGCGGCTACCGCTCTTTTTACGCCGGCATCCATAGATATTTTTACAATCTCATAAGGCACAGTAGCGGGATTTTTGTAATTATGAAAACCGGTCGGGTAATGTGACGGATATACCATCGGAGCAACATAGTCAAAATAAGATAAGGCGTTTTCTAAAACCTGACCGATATTAAGATCGTCTGTGTTTGTCATCGTCATTCCGAAAAGGTCTGCCGAGAGAGGCGCACCGATAGGTTTCAAATTCTTGTTTAAATATGAAAAGAATTCTCTGATCTTATCGGCCTTGCTCATTTTTTCCGGATTAAATCTGTAGCTTATATCGTTCATATTTCCGTCTGAAGGGAACCTGATGTAGTCAAAGTTAAGCTCGTCAAAACCAACCCTATAGGCCTCCTTGCCAATGGCTATCAAATAGTCCCAGACTTCTTTTGATCCCGGATCAGCCCAGGTCATCCCCTTCCTATCACCCCACGGCTTGCCTGTGCTCGCACGAAGAACCGCCAAGTCCGGTCGCTTCTTCACGAGAGCGGGATCCTGAAACGCGGCGATCCTTGCGATAACATAAATATTTTTTGAGTGAAGCAGATCAATAAGGTCTTCAACGTCGGCAATTCTTTTTTCAAATGATCCGTTCTTCTCGAGCTCCGCGCCTTTCATCGGGAAAGAGATCCATCCGGTGGAATCTTTCACGTCTATCACGATTGCATTTAGCTCGGTCTCGTCCACCATCTTTATAATCTTGTTTCGAAAAGACGGCGTGCCCGCTACCCAGCTAGAGATATATACCGCCTTCACAGCCTCGGGAGTTTTTATGTGAGTCACCACGCGCTCTTTCACGGCCGGCACCACAGGCACGGTCACGGTGACATTCGCCTGCTGGACTTTGTCATTCGCGATATATCTTATCGGTTCAACAAAAGAAAATTTTTTATACAGAAAATATGCGACAACAATAGAAAAAATCGCGAGGGCGATGATGATTCCTTCTTTTGTGTTTCCTTTCTTGTTTATCATTTTTTAATTTCCCGTCGTCTTTTCAGACTCTAACGAAAGCCAAAGCAACACTGCCCCCAAAAGAACATATATCGCATTCTCAGTCGCGGTAGGAATGCCCATATACATCGGGGCGATTATCATATAAAGCCCTATCCCCAAAAACACCATTCTTCTTTTTTGAGTTAATCTTTTCATCCCGTTAGAAGCAGGTCGCGGTCTAACGCGCTCTCTGCTGTTTATTAAGTTATTAAATTCTTAATTCCCGTAAAGTAACCACACCGTGTCATTCGTAGGCTGCGATCGCGGCTTCTAATGGGATCATATCTATATATTAGCAGATCCAACCATCACCACAAACTCCCCTCTCACTTTGTCCGCGTTTTGCGTATAGTAGTCAATAATTTCCGGAACGGTCCCTATCTTTATTTCTTCAAACATTTTCGTCAGCTCTCTCGCAACGCCGATCTTTCTCCCCGGCTGCAAAAATTCCTGAAGCGACTCAAGCGACTTCATAAATCTGTGTGGAGATTCATAAAAGACTACCGGCCTCTCGCTCGCGGCTATCTCCTTGAAGAGCGTCTCGCGGCCTTTCTTGTGAGGAAGAAAACCAAGGAAAAGAAAAGATGAGTCCGTGAACCCTGAAGCGGAAAGTGCCGTAGTAAGCGCGGATGGACCCGGGATCGGGACAACTTTCAGCTCGTCGCCAAGCTCCTCCCTCGCTTTGTTTATCAGGAAGCTTCCGGGATCGGAGATGCAAGGCGTGCCGGCGTCGGACACAAGAGCGATATTTTTGCCCTCTTTCAATACTGCGATTATCTCGTCTATCTTTGATAGCTTACTGTGAAGATGATAAGAGATTGTCGGCTTGTCTATCTCGTATTCCTGCAAAAGCTTTTTCGTAACGCGCGTGTCTTCGCAGACGATAAGGTCGGCAGAAAGAAGCGTGTCTATCGCACGGAGCGTAATATCTTTCATATTGCCTATCGGCGTGGCTACTACATAAATAGTCGGTTCCATATATTTTATTTATTAGATATCAATCTATCAGATACGCCCGAAATGTCACCCGCCCCCATTGTGACGATTACGGAATTGGCGTCGCAATTATTTTCAAGGTATTTTGCAATATCTTCCAAAAATCTCATGTAAATTATTTCTTTTCCTGGATTGTTTTTCTTTATTTCGGCGACAAGCATCTCTGAATTGATGCTTGGGTCGACAGGCTCTCTGGCCGCATATATCTCGGGCACAAGAACCACATCCACGTCATCAAAACTTTTTGCAAAATCATCGAGAAGCAATTTTGTTCTGCTATAAAGGTGCGGCTGGAATGCTACAAATATTTTTTTGTCCTTAAAAAAGTTCCTTGCTCCCTCTAGCGTGGCCCGTATCTCTGTAGGATGATGAGCGTAGTCATCATATACCATCGCGCCGCCCTTCGTCTCCCCTTTAAATTCAAATCTGCGCCAGGTGCCGGAAAAACCTTCAAGCGCCTTGGCCGCGGACGCCTCGTCTATCTCTAATATTTCCGCCACAGACAGGGCGGCTTTCGCGTTCTCCACATTATGCGCGCCCACAACTTTTAATTTTAACTCTTCGGCTAATTTATTTTGGGAATAATCAACAATGATGCATTTTGCGTTCGCCACAATGCCCCGAAGTCTCTCATCACTCTTGTTACAAACCAAATAGTCTTTTGGCCCGAGCTTTCCCACCAGCTCCGCAAAAGCGCTCTTTATATCTTCCAAATCGCGATAATAATCTAGATGATCATTGTCTATATTTGTGATGACAACAATTCTCGGGGACAAATTAAGAAAAGACCTTCTGTATTCGCAAGCCTCTACAACAAAAAGATTACTCTCGCCCACCACCAAATTGCTCATGGGCCCCTTCATAAGACTACCCACAATAATCGTCGGGTCTTTGTCTGTATCGATTAAAATTTTCCCCGTCATCGCGGTCGTCGTGGTCTTGCCGTGCGTTCCCGAGACAGCAATCGTGTATTTCTCGCGAGATATCGCACCGAGAACTTCCGGATACGAGAACATTTTTAGTCCAAGCTTTTTTGCTTTGGCAAATTCGGGGTTCGTATCATCTACTGCAATTGTATAGATAACAGTATCAGTGTCATCTTCTAAATTATTTTCATTATGACCAAAATTTATTTTAGCACCGAGCTTCTTAAGCATTGCGGTCACGGGAGAAGATGCCCTGTCTGAGCCGGTAACTGACTTACCTTGAAGAAGCAGGAGTCTTGCGATAGCAGACACGCCTATACCGCCTATCCCAACGAAATGCGCTTTCTTTATTTCAGACAAGTTCATAATGCTCATTTTTGTGATATAATTACCTTATTAATAATAAATATACAATAAAAAATCATGAAAGACGAACAACACAAAAAAACTACGCCAAAAGATTTTTTCCTAAACCTTGGGGCGATAGTCGCAATATATGTGAGCGTCATCAGCTTTATCAATCTGCTTTTAACGACACTGGACAATCTCCTGCCGGACGTAGCTACCGGCTATTACAATACTTACGAATCAATGCGATGGGCTGTGGCGTATCTTGTGATCGCCTTCCCGGTATTTTTGATTCTCTCCAAAATCCTGAACAAAGATATAAAAAATAGTCCCGAGAAAGAAAATCTTGGAGTCAGAAAGTGGCTCACATATCTCACCCTCTTCGTAACCGGGATTGCAATGACCGTGGACCTAATCTGGCTCATAAACAGCTTCCTGTCCGGCGAGATAACGCTCAGATTCTCTCTTAAGGCTCTCGTAATTCTTGTAACATCACTTCTTGTTTTTGGCTACTACATTTCAAAAGTTCGCGGCCTGCCTGCGCAGGCAGGAGAGGGAGCCAAATACGAAAAATGTTACAAATGGACATCTGTCGCACTGGTTGTCGCAGCGATTTCTTTCGGATTTTATGTAATGGGATCTCCTTTTACACAAAGGCTTAGAAATATAGACGAAAAGAAAGTGGGCGATCTGCAGAACATCCAGTATCAGATAATAAGCTACTGGCAGCAAAAAGAATTTTTACCGGAAAAACTTTCCGATCTTGAAGCCATCTTAGGGTTCGTCGTTCCAAAAGATACAGACAAGAACGTGGACTATACCTACACAATCACCGGTGCTACGTCATTCAATCTTTGTGCAAACTTTAATCTGGAAAATGAATACAAAAACGGCAGCCCTGAAACATCCGCTAAGTATCCGGATGTGGGAGGCAAAAACGAGACATGGGCCCACCAACAAGGAGATTATTGCTACGAGAGAACAATTGACCCGACTCTATACTCCACATCTCCAAAAGTTACGCCTGTAAAAATAATTCAGTAAAAAGCAAAACAAAAAAGCCCCACATCGGGGCTTTTATTTTTGCTTAAAGAAATATCTACTTGGCGTTGTCTTTGATTATATTCCCCAACTGTTCCAAACCGGACTCTGACTTTATATAATACTCAGACACCCCCAATTTTTCCGCGCAAATCCGATCCTCTTCCCTATCGCTTGAGGTTATAATAACAACTTTAATGTTCTGTGTCTTTGGGTCTTCTCTAAGTATTTTCAAAAACTCCAGTCCCGGCATATCCGGCATTTTTAAATCAAGAACGATAAGATCCGGCTCGTGCTGTTTGATTGCAGCAAGGCCTTCTCCGCAAGTATGCGCGGGAATTACTTCAAAGCCGTCTTTTTTTAACTTCGCGGAATAAAGAGCCAAGAGAAGACTGTCATCTTCTACAAGCAACACTGCCTTCTTTATTTTATCTTTTTCGTCCATTTTTTATTTATATATTGAAAATTTATTCAACATAAATAATTATATCCCACACAAATGATGTCCACAAATACCCAAATCCGAATAATGTTGTATAATTAATTTAATATCACTAATCAATAAACAACATGGACGAAAAAATAAAAAGCGAACTGCAAACATATTTGAAAACAGACACCTTCAGCAAATCCCACAAGTTACTGCGCGTAATCTGCGGTCCGACCAGACACAAAATCATCCACATTCTCAACAGGTCCAAAAGAGGGTTAACCGAAACAGAGATTGCACACGTACTTAGTTCCTCTCTTTCAAAAATATCTCATCAAATGAAGATATTAAAAGAGCATGAGCTGATTGTTTCAAGCGGCAAAGGAAGAGACGCCATCTATCGCCTTGCAAACCACAAGATTAAAAACTTTCTAGGCTAAAACAAAAAAGCTCCCATGCGGAGCTTTTTTGTTTTAAATCATTATCTTATCTCCAATTTTACTATCTCCCCATTTTCCCCTACAACAAAAGAAAACTCTCTTTCTTCCTGTATATGGCCATCTTCATAAACGACCGTGCCGGAATTGTTCATCGGGTCAACGGAGACAGAGACAACATACCATTTTCCGCCAAGCACAGCGTCCACGGGAGAAATTTCTGCAATATTTTCTCTTAAATATGTTTCAACTGTCTGCACCTCACTTACCTCTACAGCGGGAGTGAGCGCAGGTAGCCCTAAGATAAGAAACCCGAGAACTATTGTGGCTAGAACCGCAATCAAAATTAAAATAATTTCTTTCTTCATATGTCTATTTTAACATAAATAAAACCCGCCGAATGGCGGGTTATAAAGAACTACTTTGTACTATTTCTTTTTATAGACTGACCCCCACCACTTCTCCATTTCGATATCTTTCGCCCAGTTATAAAGATTGATGACTTCGATACGAGGTCCATCTTTCAACATTCTGCCCCTTAGCTTCCAAGTCCTCAAAGCGTCAAAAATAATCTTTTCATCCACTTCCAAGATCAAAGCGGCGGTCCCAAGGTCAACTTCCCGAAAGAGTGCGATGCCAAACTTTGAGAATTTCTCGCCGAGCAGTATCTCGATCGACATTTGAGCTTCAACCACTTCTTTGTTGAAGCCAGAGCCCCCGTCACTTTTCTTCATCTCACGTTACCGCCCTTCCTAGGTGATACCTTTTGTGAATAAATCTGAACCAATAGATTTTTCGCGGTTTCGAGAGCGTGTTTTGTAAACACACTTCTCTTACCTCTCTCAAAGATATAGATTCCGGCCATAGCGGCAAACATTCCGTAGTGCATGCCTGCTTCGCCAATGTAAGGACTATCAAGTCTTACGACGAGATCATTGTAAAATGCTCCGATAATCCTCCCCTTTAACAAGACATCACCACACATAGTAGATATGGGGAAATTTGGGTTAAGCGCAAAGGCATGCTCCTTCGCAAGCTTCTTCTTTTTTGATTTCATCCTCAGCTCTACCATTCTTTCGGAATATCTTCTAATCGCATTTTCTCCAGACCTGATAACTCGAAGTGGTATCGGTCCCGTGATTACAGAATACAGTCTCTCTCCGGGACGCCGACCTTCTTCATAAAAATACCAACGCCTCCCATTCCGCTCATAATACTCGACAAACTCCCTCTTTAAGTATTTTTCCTGTTTACTCATTATCGCACCCTCTTTCTTTTTTTATTTTCAAAGAACTCAATTCTCATATAAACTTGCCCGGTTTGCTTCTCAAGTTTCTTAACTTGGTCGTCGCTATCTAGAATCCGATAGGCAACAACGCGGTCCAGGAAATTTTTGGTATACCTTGTGCCCATATAAACACAATGATACACATCAAGCCCCACACCAATACCTAGCGTTTTATAATTCACCACTTCAGCTTCAGAGATCTCAACGATGCGTAATTTCTTGTGCTTGCCATCGTAAACATTGAGCGTGAAAGAACCCGGCTTTTTCATACTTTACTCCTTCTCCGATTTACATCGGCGACTCGGGGGCTTTCGCCCGCTATCGTTTTGTGCCCTTCTAACCTCCTCTCCTGTTTTTATGTCATTGCGAACGCGAAGCGTGCGGCAATCCAGATTTAATTTTTTTTATAAAGACAAACCCCAGAAGGAAAGTTCGTATCAAATAAATACCTTGTTTTTCTTTCTACTCTCGGAATCCGCCTGGCGGCTCCGTGTTCTCTTATAATAACCCCCCACGTGCAACTTCCTACGGGGCAAAGAAAAACCCTTCCGAAACAGAAAGAGTTACGACGATTATCTTTCCCTTTCGGGCTAGATTTGGCACCGTTCAAGGATAAACTCCCCGTGGTTGCCGGCGGTTCAATGGGCTAGTACCCTCCCCGCACTCTTGATAAGTTATTTAATTGTAAGTATATTTTACACCTTGTAATTTTTTTGCAAATTATATTTTTCTAAGAACGTTCCAAATCGCATACATAGCGTATGTATCCAGTTCACAATAATTGAGAAGATTTTTTACTATTACGTCCTTTTCTTTTTGTGTAATATCCCCTGTCGTTATTGTATTCCAGCTTTGCGAAGCGGTGCCGCCTTCTCTTATCTCCAGATCTTTATATGAAAGCAGGGGGACAATAACGGGCAACACACACTTGATTGAACAGCTACCATAAAAATCTTTGTGAACGTAAAGCTGTTTTGAAAATACATCCATCAGATCGTATATTCGAGAATTTACATTTTCCATAAAAGAGGCCGCTTCGGGTATCCTTAATCCAATCTCTTTGTTTATCTTTGATTCAAATTTCTTATTCCAAACAATGACCGAACCAACGAGACCTATGTGTCCTGAAAGAGTCTTGAAAAGATGCTCGCTCGGGTCATCTTTTCCGACATGTATGAATTCATAGTGCTCCGGCTCTTCATTTTGCGCGCGGACTACATGCAGAGAATATTGAAAAGGAATCTGCTGATAAGGAGAAAAGCCGCTGAATCGCGGAATCGCGCACGGATATGTCTCGTAATCCAAAAAATATAGAGGAAAAACGAGCCCCGAAAGCTCTTTCTTTATTTCCTCCTTTTTTATGAGGACTTTGTCGTGAATGTATGAGTCTATCTGATTTCGCTGTATTTCCGAAAACTCCATATCCTCGGGAATATCTTTGATGTGAAAAATACCGCTGTCTATGAGCTCTTCTAATTTTCTTTTACTACTACCTATCCTCGCAATGTCATGGACACTATATTCAGGGACGTTTGGGTTTGCATGAGAAAAGGTTGTGCAGTGTCCGCTTCGCCCTTTCGTAATGCAACAGCAATATCCGTTCGGCTCGGTCTCTTTTGCGAGATATTCTTTCGCGGCAGCCATCTCCCCTTCTACCTGATCCTGTAATTCATTTATCTCATCCGTAATATTATCAATCTTAAATACACCTGCTAGATCTATATCGCCCGAACGCACATATTCTTTATTTAAATGTATGAGATTTATTTTCGCGATGTTTAACCCACACCTCCTTAGAAGATTTACCTGAAAAGCGAGATCAAAAAAGTGCACTTTCTCGTCTATCTCGTTCGAAGACTTAACTTCATTGATTATGTATGTGCCGTGCTTAGAATCGTATTCAAGAATATCCACCGCCGCCAAGAACCCGTCTTTCTGAAATACAGGCTGAAAGATAACAGGCTTTTTGTCTTTAATATATC